>OFGC01001636.1_pt1 | contig 14178 bp, 14 predicted proteins | sample 1521691 | NCBI WGS metagenome assembly OFGC01 (sample SAMEA3504121, study PRJEB24116) | mouse gut metagenome | biome: mouse gut; feature: mouse-associated habitat; material: faeces | place: Denmark | collected 2011
CTGAATTTTTCAAACATTTTCGCTAATATTGCACTTGCCCTTGGACTCTACACAGCATGCAAGGGCGTTTCGCCATCGTGGTATTTGTGTAGAATAGTGTATCAGAGCGCATCACACACTCGCCCTCTCCGTGGGCTCGCACACGCGTATTCCCTTTTACCCCGCCCTCCGCTAACGCGTCGGACGGGGATAGTGACACCACCGAGCCTTCGGCTCTCCGTTATTTGAACCGCATTGCACAGACCGTGCGTCCCTACATCGTTGGCTAAAATTCAGCAGTTTTGCAACGCCTTTCATACAACCCGCAAACAAACAAACAAACAAACAAACAATCAATCAATCAATCAATCAATCAATCAATAAGTTTGTATTGCCGAATAGTTACCGGATATTGCCGAAATGTTATAATTTAACAAAATTAACAAAAGATAATATTATATATGATTGCAGGGCTTGGATATGGGTATCGTTTTCGCTAACTTTGTGAGTAGTAAAAACAACCCGACGTTTCGATTATAATATGAATTGAGGTTTTCAACATTTTCGATCAATCGAAAGCCTGTTTTCAAAATCGTTTCGATTATAACCCTTACCGACGTGATTAGACGAATATTCATATCCTTAATACTGACCATGGTTGCGGCCACCGTATCGGCGCAGCATACGAGAGTACCCTCCCACGAAGCAGCCGAGCGCTATGCAGCGATGGAGAAAGTGGATCTTACGCGCCATCTGCCCGACATCAACAACCGCGAGCTCAAATCATTCGCAAGCGACGAGGCTGTCATGACGGCAAACGACATGCTGTCGCTGGCACGCACGTTCATCGGTCTGCGTTACCGCTACGGAGGCAGGACGCCTAAGGGGTTTGACTGCTCAGGATTCACATCGTATATCTTCTCACAATTCGGATATGAACTGAAGCGTTCGTCGCGCGACCAATACCGCTGCGACGGCGAGATTGTCGACAAAATGCAGGTACAGCCCGGCGACCTTATCTTCTTCACGGGACGCAATTCGAAATCGGGCAACGTGGGCCATGTGGGCATCGTTGTCGACGGCGACCCTGTCACCGGCCAGATTACATTCATTCACTCCGCCTGCTCATCGGGCATATCAATCGACACGACTGACGACCCTTATTACTCAAAAAGATTTATCGGAGTGAAAAGAGTAATCAAGTGACGACCCCGTCGCCGGCACGCATCTCCCGCCTGTTCAATCGGCCGCTTTATATAATTTTATAGGGGCACCCGGTTCGTCGCCAACTTATTTGTTGTATTCCGAGTTATATTATCATGGACAGTATCAAAAACCGTATAGAGGAGCTCCGCAGGCTCCTCAATGAGTATAATCACCAGTATTACGTGCTCAATGCGCCTACAGTGAGCGACAAGGAATTCGACTTCCTGCTCAAAGAACTGGAGGCTCTCGAAGCCACGCGCCCCGATCTCGCCGACCCGCTGTCGCCCACGCAGCGCGTAGGAAGCGACCTCAGCAAGGGATTCACGCAGATAAAGCATATCTACCCCATGCTGTCGCTTGCCAACACCTATTCGGTGGAGGAGGTCGACGACTTCGTGAAGCGAGTGAAAAAGGAGATAGTCAATGAAGAGTGCGTACTCGTAGGCGAAATGAAATTTGACGGCACATCAATCTCGCTCATCTATGAGCACGGACGCCTTGTAAGAGCCGTGACACGCGGCGACGGCGAGCAGGGCGATGACGTCACTGCCAACGTCAAGACCATACGTTCCATACCGATGCAGCTGCAGGGGGAAGGATGGCCCGACAAATTCGAGATACGCGGTGAAATCGTATTGCCGTGGAAAGCGTTCGACCGACTGAACGCCGAACGTGAATTTAACGAGGAGCCTCTTTTCGCCAATCCGCGCAACGCGGCGTCAGGGACGCTCAAGCTACTCAACCCCAAGGAGGTGAGCCGTCGCGGACTTGACGCATACTTCTACTATCTGCTTGGCGAGAATCTGCCTTGCGACACGCACTACGCCAATATGATGGAGGCCCGGAAATGGGGTTTCAAGGTATCGGACGCGATGACACGCCTGCTGACGATAGACGATGTGGACCGCTACATCAACTACTGGGACAAAGCCCGCAAAGAGCTTCCGGTAGCCACCGACGGACTTGTGTTCAAGGTCGACAACCTTCGCCAGCAGCTCAATCTCGGCTACACCGCAAAATCGCCGCGCTGGGCCATAGCCTACAAGTTTCAGGCGGAAAGAGCGCTTACGAAACTGAAATATGTATCATTTGAAGTTGGACGCACCGGCGTGGTGACACCCGTAGCCAACCTCGAACCGGTATTGCTTTCGGGCACGATTGTAAAACGAGCGTCGCTCCACAATGCCGACATAATACGCACTCTCGACATACATGAGCATGATATGCTCTACGTTGAAAAGGGGGGCGAAATCATACCGAAAATAACCGGAGTTGACACGGCGCAGCGCGAAGCCGGAGCGGCACCTGTGGAATTTGTCACCCACTGCCCCGCCTGCGGCACTCCGCTCGTACGCATCGAGGGGGAAGCGGCCCGCGTATGTCCCGACAAATACGGATGCACTCCGCAGATTAAAGGCCGAATCGAGCACTTCGTGGGGCGCCGCATGATGAACATCGACGGCATCGGCGAGGAAATGGTCAATGACCTTTGCGAAAAGGGTTATCTCAAAAACTGCGCCGACATCTACGACCTGACTGCCGGGCAGATAAAAAGCCTTTATGTCAAAGGTGACAAAATCGCCGACAAGATACTGGCCGGCATCGAAGCGTCGAAATCAGTGCCTTACGAACGCGTGCTCTACGCCCTGTCAATACCCTACGTGGGAGAGACGGGCGCCAAGAAGATAGCGCGGGCGTCGGGCAACATCGACCGTCTGATGGCCATGACCGAGGATGAACTTATGTCAATAGAGGATGTAGGCCCCAACATTGCGCGCGGCATCATCGAGTTTTTCGCCGACGAACGCAATAGGTCGATTGTAGAGCGCTTGCGTGCGGCCGGGGTTACGCTTGACGCACCTGCCGTAGCCGATGTGCGCTCGTCCGACATCCTGCAAGGCAAGAGCATTGTCATTTCGGGTACGTTCAACCGTCATTCACGCGACCAGTACAAGGCGCTGATCGAGCAGCACGGAGGCAAGAACGTAGGCTCCATATCCAAAAAGACCGACATGGTGCTCGCCGGCGAAAATATGGGTCCGGCCAAACTCGAGAAAGCCACCGCGCTCAATATCCCCATCATCGACGAGGACACATTCCTCGGCATGATTGGAGAATAGCAGCAGAACCGAGATTAAATGATGTCTACTCAAATGGAACCGGTGTTGCAAAACTGATATTGACGGCTGCATGGTGTATGGCTGCTTCCCGGAACTGCCGATAGTGCAGACCGATTATCTTCAACTTGGCGCTGCGCCTGGGTGCAGTCTTACAATTCACTCATAACCAATAAGTTTGTCAGGTGAATAGTTACCTCTAAATCGAGGCTCTATGAAATTTTCTTAAAAATTTGGTTATATCCGAAATTGTTTGTAATTTTACGAACAACAAATAAGGAGTAATATGACGAAATTAGAGATAACGCATGAACAGGAACGGCTTGCAAGATTTGCGAAAGCCATGGGGCATCCCACCCGCATCGCCATTCTGCACTTCCTCGCACAAAGAAACGAGTGTTTCTTCGGCGACATACACGAAGTGCTCCCGATAGCTAAAGCAACCGTGTCGCAACATCTTAGCGAACTGAAAGAAGCGGGCCTGATACAAGGCACAATCGAACCTCCTAAGGTAAAGTATTGCATCAACTCCGAAAACTGGCAACTTGCCAGACAACTGTTTTCACAGATGCTTGACGAATGCTGTCCTTCAAAAAAGAATAGCTGCTGCTCGTAGCGCTATTTTTTTACGACCAATGTTCGTAATTCGGCAAACAACAATCCAAACAAATATATTCAATATGAAAAAATTACTGCTGATTTTCGCCCTGATTACGGGGCTGATGTCATGCGCAGGCAGGGAGAAAACCGCTGACGCACCAACTACTGAAACAGATAGAGTAGAAGTCATTTACTTCCATGGCAAGCAACGTTGCGCAACTTGCAAAGCTATCGAAAACCGTACAAAGGAAGTTGTAAATTCTATGTTCGCAAACGAATTACAAAATGGCGCACTGGTAATCAGGACCATTGATATTTCCACTCCCGAAGGTGAGCAACTCGCGGATAAATATGAAGTGGCTTGGTCATCTCTCTTTGTCAACAGGTGGGAAAACGGTAAAGAGACCCGCAACAACATGACGGAATTCGGTTTTGGCAATGCGCGAAATAATCCTGAAGTTTTCAAAACAGGGCTTGCCGACAAAATACGCGAATCACTACAATAATGGACTGGTTACAAACATTGCTCGACAACAGCACGGCTCCGGCTCTGACCGCCTTCCTCCTCGGATTGCTCACCGCGATTTCGCCGTGTCCACTTGCGACCAACATAGCGGCAATAGGCTATATAAGCAGGGATATTGAAAACCGGGGACGTATTTTCCGAAACGGGGTGCTTTATACCGTCGGACGAATCATTGCTTATACCATACTCGGCATTGTACTTATCTCAATACTGAAAGAGGGCGCAAGTGTATTCGGCATACAGAAAGCCATAGGGAAATGGGGTGAGATTTTGATTGGTCCGCTGCTTTTGCTAATCGGACTTTTCATGCTGTTCGGGCACAAACTGAATATTCCACAGTTCGGTTTCGGTGGCAAGGGTGAAGGACTTGCCCGGAAGGGTGGCCGGGGAGCATTGTTGCTCGGAGTGCTGTTCGCGATGGCTTTCTGCCCCACAAGTGCTGTTTTCTACTTCGGCATGCTCATACCTATGTCAGTAAATGCAAGTGCAGGGTGGCTTTTACCCGTATTGTTTGCTGCCGCAACCGCGCTCCCGGTGCTTGCAGTTGCATGGATTCTCGCTTTCAGCTTTGAAAAGGTCGGCGAGTTCTACGGTAAACTGCGTATTGTTCAGAAATGGCTCAACATTATTGTCGGTGTCATTTTCATCGTGATAGGCATATATTACTGCATAATGATATACTTATAACTGTAAAACGAAAAAACATGGATAAAAAAGAATCAAAGAAAGGGTTTTGGTCAACTCTTTTCGCACCCAAAAAGAAAAGCTGTTGCTGCAACAGCAATATAATCGTGGAAGACGATGTGAAACCTGTTCAGTCGTGCAGCTGCTCAGGTGAATCGGCAGAATCCTCTGAAACCTCTTGCTGTGCTGCTGCTCCCGGCGCAATGGTCAGCGAGGTGCTTGTACTCGGCCCCGGATGCGCCAAATGCAAAGAGACATACAGGGTAGTTGAGCGTGTAGTCAGTGAGAACAATCTTGATGTCAAACTTTCCAAAATAGAGGATATAGCCGAGATGATAAGCTATAACATAATGACTACACCGGCAGTGGTAGTTGACGGGACTGTGAGAATCAAGGGACATGTTCCAACCACAGATGAAGTGAAGAAGGCACTCGGAATATAATCAGAACACAAAAAGTATAGTCATGAACACAAAAAAGGAAGTCAAATTCCTGATATGGATCGTTGTGTTATTTCTGGCAGCATTCTTCATGCCCGTCAACAGCGGGACCTTGTTGACAGCGATACACTCCACTCTTGACCTCGCTAAATGGTATGCCCGTGAGCACATCGTACTCTGTCTTCTACCGGCGTTCTTCATAGCCGGTGTGATTGCGGTGTTCGTAAGCCAGGGTGCGGTGCTGAAATATTTCGGAGCCAACGCCAAGAAATGGGTATCCTATTCGGTAGCCTCCATATCGGGGGGTATCCTTGCCGTATGTTCCTGTACCATCCTCCCGCTGTTCACAAGTATCTACAAGCGCGGTGCGGGGCTCGGTCCGGCAATAGCTTTCCTTTATTCCGGTCCTGCCATCAGCATACTCTCGATAATACTGACGGCACGCATTCTCGGCTTTGAGATGGGCATTGCCCGCATTGTCGGGGCTGTGACATTCGCAATAGCCATCGGTCTTGTGATGTCGTTTATCTTCCGCAAGGAGGAGCGCGACAAGAAAATCGAACAAATGAATATAGTACCCCCTCCCGAGAAACGCCCGCTTTGGCAGACAGCAGTTTTCTTCTTTACTCTCGTGGCAATCCTCGTGTTTGCCAACTGGGGCACACCTGCAGCAATCGACCGTGGAATATGGGCAGCCATATACAATGCCAAATGGTGGATAACATCAGCACTTGCTATCGGACTATGCGTAATTCTGGTAAAGATTCTGCATCTGAAAACCAGGTGGATTACCCTCGGGGCTATTGCGGTAGCGGTATCTGCTGTTCTCGCAAATGTCTTTATCCCCGATACAAAACTGGCTCCGCTCGTTCCGATGATTGTGTCAGTAGCCGTGCTTGGCATCGTACTGCTATCAGACAAGACCGATGACGAAAACCGCGAGTGGGCGTTGTCATCGTGGGGATTCGCCAAGCTGATACTTCCGCTGCTTGCCGTCGGAGTTCTGACTGCCGGTTTCCTGCTCGGATCGACACACGACGGCATGGAGCTGCCCGGCATCATCCCGAACAGTTGGATTGAATGGGCTGTCGGAGGCAATTCGCTACTCTCGAATTTCTTCGCAAGTTTCACGGGTGCGTTCATGTATTTCGCCACCCTTACCGAGGTGCCGATTATTCAAGGATTGCTCGCATCGGGTATGGGTAAAGGTCCGGCGCTCGCCCTACTGCTCGCCGGGCCATCACTTTCACTCCCCAATATGCTCGTAATCCGCAGCGTGATGGGAACGAAGAAAACAGTGATATATGTGGCTCTTGTAATCGTCATTGCGACCGTCTCAGGCTGGGTCTACGGCTATTTCTTCTAATAATTTTTAATATATCTCTAATTTCCTTAAAAATTCGACTATATAAGAGAGTGTTTGAAATTAAACCGTATTAACAATAAAGAGAATGCAAGGAAAAACTTCAAATTAATCCTGAGGTCTTTTTTGGTTTAAATTCAAACACTCTCTAAGTTTATGGTTGCCTTTAACAATCATAGGGTTTGTTTATTCGTTATAATGTTATAATTTTGTATTTTAAAACAGAATATGATATGGCAATGACGATTAACTCCTCACCTGTTCTCACCGGTGAATCTGCAAGAGCTTTTGTTGAGGAAGCAGAGCGTAACGGCAAACTGCCTACTCCGCGTCTGTCGCCGGAACGCGAAACGCAAATTGCTGAATTTTAAAAAAAATCGCGCGAGTTCATTTTCCCTCATAGACCATGACATTTTATAAATGATATAATACCCCGACTGCGAGGTAACACTTTATATCACGTGATTGCTCCATATATGTAATGAGAAAAGCAGTATATCTTTTGTTTGTCATTGTGGCTTTGGCTTCCTGCTCGAAGCCGGAGGCGCGGCATGATAGGGAGATAGGTCAGGCCGAGCGGCTGATGGAGTGCAATCCGGACAGCGCACTGACTATTCTGGAGGCGATTGATCCCTCCGACCTCAAAGTTGATTCCTTAAAGGCAAAATTCCATTACCTCAAGGCTTACGGCCACATGAGCGCCAACCGGTCCATGGTCGGGGACTCGTTGATTTCCTTCGCCCACAACTATTATCGAGGAAAGGATATTGTGAAGGACATACGGAGCGGCATGGCGTATGCGTGGTACAAGTTCTGGGTCAGCGACACCCGCGGCTCGATTGCAATGCTTGATTCTCTTACCGTGTTACCCGACGTGCCTGACTCACTGATGATAGGGATATTGAGAACCCGCGTCCTCCTCGGTGCGTCAGAATATCAGGGTCAGCAGATTATACAGTTGGCGGAGAAACTTTATAAACTGGAAGCGGATACACTGAAAAAGATAGAGGCAAAATACATGCTCTTAGGAGGCTATTTCTATGCAGGTAAGATAGATTCTGCTTTATATATTAATGACGAACTTATCGACTATGCCCGCAACCGTAAACAGGGAGACAAGCAGTTTGTATTTACTGCTGAACGTGCACAGCTTCTCACCGAAGCCGGACGCGAAGATGAAAGCGACAGACTTATCGGTGAGATATTCAGCAACGCCGGTTCCGATAACGGCGCGGCTGATTTGCTCTATTTCCAATACGCAATAAATGCTCTTAACAGAGGAGATATTGGCCCGGCGGCACAATATCTGGCAATAGCCGACAGCCTTGCCTTCAAAATGAGAGGCAATGACAACGCTTATTTCCGCAGCTACAGCAACATGCTCCATGCCATAATTGATTTCAAGCAGACCGGACGCATAAAGCTGATACAGATAGCCGGGCTCAACAACCGTATGAACGAGCGCATCAACCGCCTGAAGGCATCACAGTGGGAGTCGGAACGCGACGCGCTGCATCAGCGAAACCGCGCATTGGCTTTAAAAGCCGAAAGCCGGCAGAAGACCGTTATTATCCTTGTGTTATGCATCGCAGCCTTTCTGATACTCGGCGGCAGCGCATGGATAATCAGAACGCGCCGTCAGCGTGAACGCGACAAGGAGGAACGCATCGAGGCGCTGCAGAAAATGGTGGACGAATATAAGTCGGCTCCTGCGCAGGAAACGGAGAAAGCCGGTTCGTCTGCCTTACGCGGGATAATGCTCAAACAGCTCGGAATCATCAAGATGGTAGCCGAGACACCGACCGAGCAGAATCGTGAGATGTTGCGTAAAATTTCGTCAATCGACGGCGAGACCAACGGCGAGCTTGTGGACTGGGGAAAGGTATTCGAATTAATTGACAATCTCTATTCCGGATTTTACAGCAGACTCCGCCGGCAATATGGCGATCTTCTCAGCCAAAAGGAGGAACAGATAATCGTGCTTATGGTGGCCGGATTTTCCACAAAAGAGATAAGCGTGATAACCGGGCAGACTACGTCGACAATCTATGTCCGTAAATCATCGATAAGGAAGAAGCTCGGAGTGCCCGAGAAGGATGACATCGTGGCGTTCCTCCGACACCGAAGCTTAGATTAAGAGCGTATTAAGGACTGTCTGTGTTACATTAAGATTTTTAAGAGATGTAGCTTCTGATTATCAGAGAGTTGCAACTTCCATGTTAAGACTTTTATATTTGGAGTTAAAATCCTTTTGGACATAATTTTGCATCAGTCAAACATAAAAACTGATGTAAAATGAAAACAAAGATTCTTACACTCCTAATGGTATTTTTGGCTGTGGCTGCGGGCTATGGCCGCGAGATTTCGGGCAAAGTGGTCGGAGAGAATAACGCTCCGCTCGACTATGTCAACGTCGTGCTGTACCGCGACTCGACCTATATCACCGGCACTGTAACTGACGAGGCCGGTAGGTTCTCCTTATCCGCTGACACTATCGGCAATCTCTCCGCCAAAGTTTCTTTTGTCGGTTATGAATCTTCCGAGCTTCCTGTTCCCCCATCGGGCGAAATGGGAATAATCAACCTTAAGCCAGCTACTGTACAACTCGGCGAGGTGGAGGTCCGCGCCACACGTCCCTCTACGACCATGAAGGGCAATACACTCGTCACCAATGTAGAGGGCAGTTCCCTCGCCATCGCCGGTACGGCCAACGACGTGCTGACACGCGTGCCGATGGTTGTATACAACGACGGCAAGCCGGAGGTATTCGGCAAAGGAGCGCCGGCAATCTACATCAACGGGCGAAAGGTCAATGACCTTCAGGAACTCTCCCAACTCAATTCCAATGACATAAAGAATGTCTCTGTCATTACCAATCCGGGAGCCGCCTATGCTGCCAACGTGAAATCCGTAATCATTATCCGCACGAAACCGCCGAAAGGTGACGGATTCAGCGGCACGTTCCGAACCGACAACGGCTTCAATTACTATTTCCGCACCGGAAACTCAATCGACCTGAAATATCGTACCGGAGGACTCGAAGTATACGCCAACTATGGCTGGTGGTACGGCAACAACCGCGACGACCGTTCTAACGATATGACCACTACCACTGCATCAGGAATATACAACCAATCAATCCGAACAATAGGCAAACAGTCATACAACGACATGACAGGCAAAGCCGGCTTCTCTTTCATGTTCAATGAAAAGCACAGCATCGGGGCTTATTATCAGAACAGCTGGAACCGACACCATGCCACCGGGACAATTCCAAGCGAAATATGGCAGAACGGTGCATTGCTTGACCGCTATAATTCCGATGTAAACAACAGATTCACGGCATTGCCGTGCCATAATGTAAATCTTTATTACAACGGAACAGCCGGTAAATTCAACATTGATTTCAACGTGGACTATCTGTGGAATAAAAACCGTGAACTTTCATTGAGCGACGAAGGCAGCGAGAAGGGTGATGACCGCAATGTCAGCACTACCTCGGTCAACCGCAACCGAATGTTTGCCGAGAAACTGGTTGTCAGTCATCCTCTCTGGCTTGGCGAGATAAGTTTTGGAGAAGAATACACGAATACTCGCGCCACTAATCTCTTTACCGCAAACATACCCGAAGTTACGGATGCCGACAATCGTGTGGACGAAAGCAATATCGCAGCTTTTGTGGAGTTCGGGCGGCAGTTCGGTCGTTTCAACGTCGGCGTCGGACTCCGCTACGAGCATGTGAAGTTCGATTACTACGAGATGGGAGAGCATCGCGACGGACAGAGCAAAACTTACAACAATCTGTTTCCTTCACTCGACGTCGCCACGCAGATAGGAACGGTCCGCATGGGGCTGAGCTATTCCGGCAAGACAGTCCGTCCCGGCTACGGACAGCTCGACGGTGCCGTCAGCTATATCAACCGACTTACATACGAGACCGGAAATCCGTATCTGAAACCTACAAAAATGCAGACCGTGGAATATATGGCGCAATGGCGTCAGTTCTTCGCCCAGATGTCATATACATACTACAAAGATGGCGTGTACTTCATAACCGAGCCTTACGGTGAGGACGGCGAGGCAACCATCATCCGGACGGCCAACCTTGACCGGCGCCATTATTTTCAGGCTTTTGTTGGCGGCCAGTTCAAAGTCGGGATATGGTCGCCCCGTGTGAATGTAGGCATGATGAAGCAATGGCTCACCATCCCCATCGACGGCAAGCCGATGAAGATGAACAGTCCGGGCTTTCTGTTCCAGTGGCAGAACGCTATCCACCTTCCTTCCGACATCTGGGTCAACGTCGACGCACAGCTGATGACACATATACGGGACAATAACCAGAAACTTGCCAACACCCCCTGGTATGTCAACGCCAAGATTTATAAAGGCTTCTTCGACAATGCTTTCAGCGTAACTCTCGAAGCAAAAGACCTGTTCAACACATCTCGGAATGAAGCCGTCCTGTATAACGATGCCGTACAGATTGCTCAGAAGAATTTCACGCCCGGCCGCTCGGTAATGCTCACCCTCCAGTACCGTTTCAACACCACCCGCGACCGCTATCGCGGCACAGGCGCCGGCAACAGCGAGAAATCCCGCTTCTAAATCCCATGATATTAAGATGTTGCAGACCGTGCGTCCCTACAATTTGCTGCGACTTTTGACCGCTAATTATAGTTCTACAATAACCTCCGTGGGGAGCGAATTAACCACGACCTCACGCGATTGGCAACCGCACCGGCGTGCATACCGATACTATTTACTTAAGTTGAGTGGAGCGGGGGCGTCTCGCCCCCGTGGTATTATTTATTAAACGATACCACGGGGGCGTCCCGCCCCCGCTCCACTCAGAAGTCGTTAATTAAAGGCTGCGAGGTCAGCAGGCTTTGAAGCTGAGGTCGAGGCCTTTTACGGAGTGGGTCAGGGCGCCTACGGAGATGAAGTCGACGCCGCATTCGCCGTATTGGCGGAGGGTGTCGAGGGTGATACCGCCTGAGGATTCGATTTCTACGCGGCCGGCTATATGCGCTACGGCTTCGCGGGTGCGTTCGGGGGTGAAGTTGTCGAGCATTATGCGGTCGATGCCTGCGGCAAGTGCCTGGTCGATTTCGTCGGTGTTGCGCACTTCGACTTCAATCTTGAGGTCACGGCCTGTCTCCTTGCAGTATTTTTTTGCTGCTGCTACGGCCTGCGGAATGCCGCCCGCGAAGTCGATGTGGTTGTCCTTGATGAGTATCATGTCGAAGAGGCCTATGCGGTGGTTCTCGCCTCCGCCGATTTTGACTGCCTCCTTTTCGATAAGACGCATGCCCGGGGTGGTCTTGCGCGTGTCGAGGACTTTGGTCTTGAGTCCGGCAAGGCGGTCCTGATATTTGGCGGTCATTGTGGCGATACCGCTCATGCGCTGCATGATGTTGAGCATGGTGCGTTCGGTCTGGAGCAGTGAGCGTACGCGGCCTTCGACCACGAATGCGATGTCGCCGGGCTTTACGCGGGCGCCGTCGTTGATGAAGACGGTCATTTTCAATTCGGGGTCGAAGTAATTGAATACGCGGCGTGCCATCTCGACGCCGGCAAGTATGCCTTCTTCTTTTACAATAAGCTGCTGACGTCCCATTTCGTCGGCGGGGATGGTCGAGAGTGTGGTATGGTCGCCGTCGCCTACATCTTCGGCAAATGCCAGGGCGATAAGGTCATCTATAAGTTCATCCTTCGTTTTCATAACTGGTTATATTTGATTAATTTTGTGCAAAATTACGGAATAAAAATGAAAATATCGCTCTATATCATCGGAAAAACGACTGCGGCTTATCTGCGCGAGGGAATTGAAATATACTGCAAACGCCTGGGACATTATGTGCCGTTTGAAATAAAACAGTTTCCCGACGCGAAAGTGACTAAAGGCACAAGCGAGAGCGTGCAGAAGGTGAAAGAGGGGGAAATGTTTCTCGAACAGATACGCACGAGCGACTATGTGGTGCTGCTCGACGAGCGGGGCAAGGAGATGACGTCGCGTGATTTCGCGGCATACGTCGACAAGCGCATGGCCTCGGCGGGAGCCGGTAATATAATATTCGTAATCGGAGGGCCCTACGGTTTTTCGGAGGCAATGTACGCACGTGCCGACAGCAAGGTATCGTTCTCGCAGATGACATTCTCACACGAGATGATACGCCTGCTGTTTGTGGAGCAACTGTACCGCGCCATGACGATACTGCGTGGAGAGCCGTACCATCATGACTGATGGAATTTTGAATTTTGATTGGGGAATTTTGAATGGGGCCTTCGACGCTGTAATTGATTTTGGAATTTTGAATGGGATTCGTTAGTGTTCAACTGTGCCTTTGTCGGATTCGTTGTTGTCGGGATTGAAGAGGCGGTCTTCGTCGTCGAGCTTGAAGTAATGGGCAAGGAGGGCTATGAAGCGGGATATTTGGGCTATGGCGTTGGCCGTCTCAGGGGTCACTTCCTTTGATTGCAGACGCATCATCAGCATGCCGTAGAGGGCGTTGAAGCAGGTCTCGATTTCGCCGGCGGGATTTTCTCCGGCTTTCGCGCGAAGCTCGACTATGAACGGGAGGGTGCGGTAGAACTCGGCGGAGTATTCGGCGAAACGGGGATCGGCGAGCAATGCGCGATGAAGCTGGACGAGCTGCACGATTACGTTTTTGTTAATCTGCAGGTGGCCGGATTTGACGACGTCCTCGCGGCGCATCATATCGATAAGCGATTCATACCATTCGGTCATCTCGCGGCGTTGGGCGTCGTCGAGGCTGAAACGGTCGATGACGTTTTCCTTTATTTTCTCTATGTCGAGGTTGTTGGCACGGATTATATCCTCAATCTGCCACATATAGATGAGATACTCGGCAATATTTTCCTTTCGTTTCTGAGATGCTATGAACATAATCTTCGTTTTTTATCAATGCACGGATACTGATATTATAACAAATTTGGAAGAAATTTTCCTGCACAGGAATCCAAGATAGGAGATCTGTATCACAGACGCACAGACCGTGCAATGCAGTTCAAATAAGACGTAATTCGTCAACGTAGAGCCGAAGGCTCGGGGGTGTTACTATCCCCGTCCGACGCGTAGCGGAGGGCGGGGTAAAAGGGAATACGCTGTGCGAGCCCACAGAGAGGGCGAGTGTGATGCTCTCTGATTCATTATTCTACACAGTCGCCCGTTCCACGGGCTCACTTTATGAATGGTCGCGGTTGCCCCGCCCTCCGCTACGCGTCGGACGGGGATAGTAA
>OFGC01001669.1_pt1 | contig 13898 bp, 10 predicted proteins | sample 1521691 | NCBI WGS metagenome assembly OFGC01 (sample SAMEA3504121, study PRJEB24116) | mouse gut metagenome | biome: mouse gut; feature: mouse-associated habitat; material: faeces | place: Denmark | collected 2011
TAAATATTTTCTTAAAAATCGGATTAGAGAATGAGAACTTCTGCCAGAAATGCACCTGAAAAATATTTGCTATTCCTTCCTGATAACACATATCGATTGTCAAACCAAAACGCATCTGTGAAGTTCTGCATGAATCAGCTTTCCTTAATAACATTCTTAATTTAAGGCTTGCTAAAAAAGTCTGTCAACTGATCCCTATATTTAAATTCTTCTTCCTCCGCTAATTCCACTTCATAAGTAGAATCTCCGATTACCAATGCGCCGCAGCTGTCCGACACATAATAGATATCCACCATTTCACCATCATGTAATGTTGCTTTTAATCTATAGTCAAAAGGGCATCCACCAGAATAGTTTTTTATTTTTTTTACTTTATCTTTTAAAATTTCTTGAAACATATCTTTTTTTTCTTCATCAAGTGGAATCCATGAATTATCTATAAACGCTTCTAATTTATCAATTTTTTCAAGCTTACTTATATCCATACTTTTTAACCCTGCCATTTTCTTTACCATGTCTAACAGAGATTCAGATTTTGCAGATGCATAAATAACGTCCTGATTTTCTTGGTAAATATCAAAATAATGCATACCGTCGCTAAAACTTCTTATGTGCATTCTAATATAATTGCCATGACCATTTACCATAATGTTGTCCGCCTCAAATACACAATCTGCATCCAATGGCAGAGTATCTACATATTCCTTTTCCTTCTGAAACTCTAATTTTTGGATTTCCCCGAAGAAATCTTTAATTTCTTCGGGGGTTCCTTCATATAAAACAACCTCATTATAAAGCGTATCTAAAAGGACTGAAAGTACATTGCATTCCGGTATCTCCATCCGGTTTTCCTCAGTAATTGCAACATATTCCATATTATCCGCATTCGGAATTCTTATCTTTTTTGAATATGTTCCGAATTCAAAATAGTTTTCCAGAAATTCTGGTATATCTCCCGCAAGTTGTTTTTGGCTGTCTTCTTCCACATCTTCTTTCTCTATGAAATCTTCCTGCTTGTCTCCCCTATCTTCTTTTGCAGGATTTGTCATTTTCAAATTTTTCTGCGACGAAGACAGTTTATCTTCCTTACATGCATACAAAGAAGCACTCAGAATAAAAAATATCGCCAAAAGCAAAACTTTTTTCTTCACTTTCATATCTATCCTCCACAAATGCCCTAATTATTGCTTAAACATTCACCAGTCAGGCTATTTACTTGATAGGAATTGCCATCTGTTAATTGAAAAATATAGGATGGTTCAAATATCCCATCATTGTTACTATCACAAAATGCAACATCAACATCTGAAACATCTGGCATTACAGCTTCCACTGATGCATCCCGTGTCGCCATCCTCAATACATCGCTTCCTTTTACATCATTTTCCAGTGCTTTTAAGGCACCTTCCAAAGACAACTGTATTGATCTTTGTAATGGAATGATTTCATATTCGTTGTGATTCACCAGACTTGAAACAACACCTGTATCATCTACAATTGCACTATAGAAATCACCCTTTACCGAAATACCATTAAACGCATAATTATATGTTACGTCATACGCCACCGTTTCTTCAACTTCATTCTGGGTATTGCCATCCAAATCTACCTCTGCTGCCACAATTTCCCTTAGTTCTAAATTACCACTGTCAAAATCTGTGAAGTTTAGACCTCGAAATGCCTCTTTAGTCCATTCCGCAGATTTATTTTCTGCTTCATCTGCAGTGATTTCTACACTCTGATCCTTAACTTCTCCATTTAAAGTTGCTGTTCCGCCATCATCAGATAAGACCGTTACATCCATATCCTCTTTAACACGAACATCAACATCTGTAGCTTTGATTGCATAATTTGGTATTGCAATATCTATACCGTCAGTTTCCCCGCCAAGCTTTAAATTTGCTGATATACTTCTTGGCTGCGTCACGCCATTTGGTTTTGCAGAGGAAAAGCGGAGGATTGTAGTTGAACCAGCTCCAGGACGAGAATATGTATTTCCTGGAAATCCTTCAAATCTGGAATATTGTACATTCCCTTTATGTGTTAAAGCCAGATAATTATTATTTCCGTATTCTTTGTTTGCAAGAATCCAAGAGCTTTTGACTGACTCGCCTGTTTTGGCATATTTTATAAATTCATCTACCACTGCGCCATCTTTATTTGGTCCTGCTCCAGGAGCCTGTTCATGATAACCACAAATCACCCTTACTGCTTTATCTCCTATCATGGCATTTGCATATTTTCCACGATTTTTATCACCTGACAATTGATAGCATGCGGCCAAAAAACAAATTCCAGATTTTTTCCTGACCATTTAAAATTTGCAATATCATGAACATTAAAATCCACTCCGCTTGCAGTTCCCCATAATCTCCCAGCTTTACTCCCATGACTTGCCCAATATTTTATTGCTTTTGTTTTTCCTTTAAAACTCTTTAGAGAAATCCCTGTTTTCTGTTTTAACGTACTTTTGTAAGAAGGAACCTGTTGCTTTATACCATTAACAAATTTTTTGCAATCAGACGTTCCTTCATAAGTATTGTTTTTAAAAGCCTCTACTGTCTTTCCAGCCGCATATGTCGGAATATTGCCTAATAACGAAAGGCAGATAACCATTGATAAAACACCTAAAAATCTTTTTTCTTTAGTTTCATATTCATTCATACTCCTTAAATTTAATTTTTTTAGTTGATTTTCCCATGAAAATTTATGTTCTTTTACTTACCATTTTTCCTGCTTGCGTCTGTGTATTTTTCATTATCCACTCTTTCGGCTAACAGGCTTGTCTCCTCCTAGCAAAGTAAAGGAAGGGCATCCCCCAGGTTCAGAAGAATGCCCCCTCTAAATCCTATTACCAGCTTTTTAAATTCTTTCTTCAATTCAAATTTCTATCCATATCACTCTTTATAAGAGTTTTTGTCCCATATCTGTTAATGATATAAATACTCTCTGGCTGTGATTTTAATTCAGAACCATTCAGATATAAATGAGAACCTCCTACTAAATCATACTCATATACATATCGCCCACTTCCAATATCAGTATGGGGAAACCTGGAGAAATCGTCCCATGTAATATTTTCTTTTCCTTTTACAGCAATTACAAAATCAACATACATTCTTGATGGTATTGTAATAAAAAGAATTATCATACCTAAAGAAAATGCTGATACTGACACTGCAATAATATGTTTTCTCTTGTTTCTTTTCTCCATATTACTTTCCCGTATACTTAACGATATAATATCCACACCATGTGGAATAATTCAGAGAACCGTAATTCCTATTACATGATTTTGGATCTTTAATTTTTTTATTACTTGCATCCAAATTAGTGGCTTTTCCAAAACCAGGCTTATGTGACCAATAACCATTCTTATTCTGTATATACCAATGATAATCCTTTTTAGGCGCAATGACTAAGGCTACTTTGTACTCATTTTTTCCGGGTTTTTCAGTACGATTTGCCGCTCTAATCGAACGACCACTTCCCAAAAAAGGTCCATCCGCTTTTACCGCAGTAATAATAGAAGTCTTTGTTAATGATTTATATTGTTTCCCTGCCAGACTGCAATTTGCCTTCTGTTCTTTTTAGTACATCCATTGCATAAGCGTAACAATTTGCCCGACGGATATTACCATCTTTGTTCCAGTATTTGGGATTATAGGAAGGCTCATACCCACTGGTTGGAAGTAGAGATGCTGCCCTAGACATTATACCAGTAGAATCTTCTTCCTGTCCAAGGGCATCTACTGTATCTGTCGAACTTGAGCGAATCAGTAATTTGGGGGAAAATTCCAAAGGCTCATAGCTTACCATATCCTTATTTTCATCCGATAATCCCTCATACCACTCAATCCACTCAACTGTTTCTTGTGATAGTATATCTTTTTTAAAACTTCTCCCATCATAAGTTACCATGTCTGTTTCCTTGTGTGCTGCCATTGTTGGCATAACGGATGCACTTACCGCAATAACACCACTTATAACAAACATTCCAATTCTTTTTAATATTTTATTCATGACATCCTCTCTTTCATCTTATTTCTCTACCAGAATCTATGCTTTTTACCTATTTACCACTTTTCCCGCTGCCGTTACTCCAAACCTAAGCATTTTTGCGTAGGCTTTTCCTGTTTTCTTATTGACTGCCCGGCAATTCCCTACTGCATACATTCCCGATTTATAACTTGTTCTTGATGTAACTTGGTAAGTTCCAGGTGCATTATTATAGCACCTCATGCTTGTATCCTTGCAGCGGCTTGTTTTTCCATTATACTCAAATACCCCTCTTAACACCCACTGCACATATGTCGCATTATCCTTTTTTCTGTAAATCCTGAATGTACGGCTATGTTCTACAGTGCTGACTATTGGAGCTGCTTTTTTTGAAACGGAACGTGACTCGTAGTCATTTACTTCAGCTGCAACTTCATTATCTATGTCATAAACTTTAGAAGAAACTAACTTCATTGATTTAGTCTCTTTTAATATCAATGCCATACTGTTATCCTGCATCGCGTTCCTAGTTTCTGCTGACATCTCCTGCTCGCTTTTATCTGCCACATATCCCATCTGTTCTACTGCCACTTCATCTTCTGCGGCACAATCTTCGCTATATTCTCTACCTGAATATTCCCCAGCGGATATATCTGCTGCATATGCAGGCATTGCTGCTGTTCCCATCAAAGCTGCTGTTAATAAAGACAATATAATTTTTCTAAATTTCATTGTTTACCATTCCTTTCTTTTCATGATTTTTACACCTGTAAGGTAAAATATTGTTAGATATTTTACGCGCCGAAGTGCGCATAAGTTACCATGTCACCGCGGAGCAATTCATGGTATACTAATTTTCAATGGCTGATAATGTTTCCTCCCTCCCCTCCTTATAATGCGGTTCGGCACGCGACACCTCGTGCCACCTGCCATCTCGCCAGAAGACATTCCTTATGTGTACCGGCACGCGCCGCTTTGAAAAATTTGCCATCTATATGAATAATCGTATTTTTCTTTTTTAAGTTACGCTTTTTTTCAATTTAATTAAAAATTTCTATAATTGCCCTAAATATAAATCGGCTGTCAATACACATATTTTCTGTATTGACAGCCCTAATTTCATTTTCCTATAACGGATAAACCCACAGCATTCCATTACTTCATTGATATGCTGTTTTTTATTGCAACCCTGAATTTTTGTCCTACCGGCTCCATTTTCCCATTGTCCACTTGGAAAACTTCGCTTAACTGTTCACCGGTAGAATCTGAATCCCCTGTACCTTCTTCCCATTCAAAGGGCAGGGCGTACATTTGGACATCCAGCCATTCATTCCCCATAGACGGCGGCTCACCGTCATTCTGAAACGTATATACCCCATTCTGTATATTTACTAAATAGTAAAGGAAATCTTTTCCATCCATATCCGTAATTTTAAAATAATACTGCTTTTCTTCCAGAGGAAGTTCCCCACATTCAACCTGAATGCTGCCTGCCACGCTGTTTAATGACATTTCTTTGACAACAGCCTCTATATCTCCTGTCTCTATTTTCCGGTTCAGCTCCATACGCAGTGTGTTCTTCTGCAATTCTTCTTCTGATGCTGAAAATGCAAATACAAACGCCTGCCCTTCAAAATCCTCCATATGCCTGTGCAGCACAATTTCCATCTTAATATTTACTTTCCCGGTTATCTGTAAGCTGCTGCCATAATCCCATTCGACAACATAATCGCCGCCTGTTCCTTCAATATCTTCCCTGCTGTATACTTTTGTAGAATCACATTCCTTTTCTTCCCCATTGATTTCGATGCTTTCCCCTGCGCTTATGCCTGCACCGTCATCTGCCCCCTCCACATGGACAGATGCAAGAAGGCTGTTTCCCGTCCAGATGACTTCCTTCAAAGTTATTCCTGTCCCATCCTGTCTCTGGGTTGTATTGATAATATCCGTATAGGGCGTCAGGTCATCTGACAGCCCTAAAATCTCTCCCATCATCGTCGTAAACCTGCTTATGGCTGCATAGACCTGATTATGGAACACCATACAGAAACCAAGCAGCATAATGATGAAAAGACAGGCAACCTTTTTTCCCATGTGGTACATTACATATCTTCTCGTCTGTCCTTTCCAAGGCTGCAGCGCCTGATAAATATATTCTTCATCAATCTTCCCAAAAAGCTCCAAAAATTCAAATCCATCTTCTTTCATAAGCGTCCCTCTTTTTCCAATAATTTTCTTAATTTCTTCTTGTTGCGCAGCAGATTCTGCTTTACCGCCCCCTCCGATACCCGATGCCTTGCCGCAATATTCTTCAATGGTTCCATTCCCCAATACCGCTGGACAAAAATATCCCTGTCCCGTTCTGACAGCCCCGCCAGAAAGCCATTTATAATCCCTATTAATTCTTCTTCCTCAATATGTTCCTCAAAGTTATGGATTACCGCCGCATTTAAATCTTCCACTTCTTCCTTTATTTCCACAATGTGCATATCCATCCGTTTCACTGCATATTTTTTCCTCAATGTATCTATTGCAAACCCACGCGTAATCTTACCTAAAAAAGCAGCCAGCTTTGAAGGCCTCTTGGGCGGGATATGCCTCCATGCCGCAAACCATGTGTCATTCACGCATTCTTCTGAATCCTCCCGGTTTGTGAGGATTTTCCATGCAATGGAATAACAAAAAGAGTTATACTTCTCATCCACTATCCTTATTGCATTTTCATCTCTGTTCCAAAACAAATCAATTATGTAGGCATCATTCATTACTTATTCCCCTTTTATCTATTTCTTTTGTTAAAATAATCGGCCAATCTTTTAAAACCGTTCTTAATTAATATATCGTATTTTAAATACAAAAGTTACGTTTTTACACAAACATTTTTGGATTTCCTGACCGTTATATTTCAATATGTGTTGCACTGGATATGAACCGCAGTCATAAAAGCCGTATTATCACCAAGTCTGCAAAATCAGTGTTTCTTTCCACTATGCCGAAACCAGAGAAAGCAACAGCTATCCCCGGCTCCGGCAAATCATTTCCTAAATCTTTATTATCTAGCAGGCAAACCCATATCCGGGAAATCCTGTGTCGGCACAAACCCATCCGCCTGTGCCAATACGTTCTCCTGCACTTTTGCCACCGCCCTTTCATAAGCAGCCGTCAGCATATTATTTACTTTCTCACGGAACTCCCCGGTAACCGGATAGCAGATGTCCCGGTATACTTCTTTGTTATTCTCACCTATCTGGTTTGTCTTGTAAGAAGGCATGGACACAAACATCCCATTTTTCCCCATAATAAGGCTGATATTGCTGACAGCAAAACATTCGTCCAGATAAATGCGGGCAAGCCCCCGGATACTGCTGTTTTCCTTTTCAAAAGGCGTGACCGCCACCGTAAAAGGCAGCTCCATGTCCTGCCCATCCCCCACAAGGTATTTCTTCTGCCCCGTCTGCTGCAGGTTCTCCAGTGAAAGCAAAATATTTGCCTCCAGCTCCCCATGAAAACTTTTTGTGGTCGGATAGCAGATGTCTTTCTTTTTCTTATCCTGGTTCTTGTAATGCGGCATGGAAATATACAACCGATTATTCCTGTCCGCCAGAATCGCAATATTGCTGACCTTGAAACTGTCCCCGAATACCACTGAGGCATAGCCTTTTACGCTGCTGTTCTGTGCCTGCACTTCTCCTACGGTAATCTCATACTTCATAAAATCCTCCATTTCTGCATGGCCGGCTGTGCCGGCTTTTGCCCTGCTGTAATTTACTGGTTACTTCTGTTCGCTGCCGGCATTCTCCCTTTCATGGAAATAATCCTTAACCGGGACACATTTGCAGGCAAACCTCCTTGTGCCATGCTCTGCACAGGTGAACAGGGTAAGCACTTCCGTATCGCTTTCTGCCGTTACCCATTCCTCATAAGGGTTTACCACCCGCATTTCCTCCACTGTATAACGGTGCGTCAGCCCTGCTTTCGTTGTCAGCTTTACCTCTGCCCCCATCCTGATACTTCCGAGGCCTGTAAAAAAAGTCCCGCGCCTGCTGCCGTTATGCCCGGCAAGGACGCAGTTGCCTTTTCCACATAAAGGCTCAGTGCTTTCCATATGCCCAATCCCCTCATTTAACTGCGCTGTGCCGGTCCCCTCAAATACCGGATACCTGATGTTCAGGTCCGGTATCTCCACAATCCCGGCTGCCTCCTCCGCCAGATGTGGGGAAACCTCCTTTTTATAACTGCCGGTTTTTTCACTCTCCTCATTTCCATCCTCCTCAATCTGATTGATATACCAGCCTGCCCTCTGCTGCTCCTGCATCCGCTGAAAAAAAGGGACAGCCGCTATGGCTATCCCAACCAGGATAAATGTTATTGTTTTTTTACTTATCAACGGTTCCCCTCCCTTTCTTTCCCATACCCATGTGACGGTTCCGCCGCACGGCTGACTTCCGGTTCCTGTTCTTCCTCTTTGGACGCCTGGTTCTCCAAATCCAGCAGGTTATTTAGCTCAAACTGCCTTGCCAGCTTTGCTTTCAGTTCCGCCTCATATTGGAACGGCTTTTCATATTCCAGTTTCGCCTGCTCCATGTCAAGGCGGTATTTTTCCAGCTTTTCCTCAAGAAAGCCAACGGCTGCCTGCATCCCGTTAAAAAGGTTTTCAATCTTTGTCATGCAGCCTACCGGGGAAGTGGACATGTCCGCCCTGTATTCCATCCTCCCCCGCATCACCAGACAATCCTCCCCCATGAAATTCTTTTCCACAAGGACCAAAAAGCCTTTGTACTTTGCCACTTCCGTCTTCGTGCCTGCCTTGCATTTACTGGCGGCAGACAGGAAAGCAGTTCCGCCGTCTACCCTCTCCGTAAACGTAATTCCCCCCACTTTAATGGAAAAATCCGTTTCTGCCATCAGGCATTTGTCCCGCTCCCTGACATCTTCATGGACGCGTTTCAGTTTTTCCTCTGCCTCTGCAATCAGTTTCGGGAACTTTACCATAAAACCGTCCTGCATGGCATAGTGCTGGCTGTCATACGCTGCTTTCAGCATTTTCAGACGCTGCACGTCATTGTCTGTCTGCATTTTTTCTTTTATCATCGGATTCCCGGTAGCCACAGCCTTTATCTCCGCATAGGAGAGGACTGCCTCGTCAATATCCTCACAGGTCCTTGAGATGGATTTCCCTGTCATTACCTGTGAGATAAAACGCTGCTTGTTTTCGACCAGCGCCCAACTGTATGCGTCAAAGGTCCCCTTTGTCACATAGCGGTACACGGCAACCTCATCATTCTCATTGCCCTGCCTCAGACCCCTGCCCTCACGCTGTTCTATGCTTGAGGGTTTCCATGGGCAGTCGCAATGGTGCATTGCCACAAGATACGTCTGCACGTTGACTCCGGTGCCGCATTTGTCCGTAGAGCCAATCAGCACCTTTTTTATACCGGAACGCATTTCACGGAACAGGACATCCCTCTGTGCGTCTGTTTTGGAATCGTGTATAAATGCAATTTCCTCCGCCGGGATGCCCTGTTTTACCAGTTCCGTCTTGATATAATTATACACATCAAAACTTCCTATTTCGTGCCACGGTGTGCTTAACATATCCCGGCTCCATGAACGTTTCGGCGTGCCAATATCCGAAAAAATAAGCTGTGTGCCTATTTTCCCCTCACTTTCCGCCTTACGGTATTCATATAGCACGTTTTCCACCACTTTATTTAACTTGCCATCCACGCTCCCCGGTGCATCCGGGGTTAAAAGCCTTGCGTCTGTGCCTAACAGCCTTGCCTCATGGGTAATTTTAAGAAAATTATCAACTTTCGGATTGACTTTCCCATTACGGATTGCCTCCGCCCGCTGGACAAAAGTTTCCATGACCTGCCTCACATACCAGTCCGGCTCGCTCTCCACGATGATATATTTCCCGCCCCGCAGTTCCGGGGCGTCAAGGTCCAGCATGTCCCTTGTCTGGATGTCCGCTGCCTCCCGGAAAATGTTCATCAGTTCCGGCAGATTGGTAAACTTATTAAACCTCGTCTTGAACCGGAACCCGCTGCCCTCAACAGTCAGTTCCAGTGCCGTTGTCTGCTCCCCGAAGTTAGCCGCCCAGCTGTCAAAATGGTAAATCCCAAGCTGCTCTAATGTGTCTTTCTGTAGAAACTGCTGCATGACGTACATCTCACACATAGTATTGCTGATTGGCGTCCCCGTGGCAAAGACAATCCCCCTCCCGCCGTTTATCTCATTGACATACTGGCACTTGAGGTACATGTCCATTGCCCTCTGGCTGCCGCTGCCGGTTATCCCCGACACGTTCATTTTTGAAAATACGGCGAGATTCTTAAAAATATGCGCTTCGTCCACCATGATGGAGTCAATGCCAAGTTCCTCAAAGGTTATGAGGTCGTCTTTCCTTATCTCGTCCGCCATTTCCTGCAGCTGCTCCTCCAGCCTTTTCTTATGCCCCTCCATCTGCTTGACAGTCCACTGTTCCTGGTTGCGCTCCTTCATTTCCGCAATGGCAAAACTGATGTCGTCTATCTGGCGGTTTAAAAGCATTTCCCTCCTTTCCTTTGACACCGGAATCCGCTCGAACTGCGAATGTGACATGATGATGCAGTCATAGTCCCCGGTGGCAATGCGGGAGATAAACTGCTTTCTCCTGTGTTTCTCAAAGTCCCTCTCTGCAGCCACCAGAATGTTTGCAGAGGGATAAAGGCGCAGGAACTCACTGGCAGTCTGCCCGATCAGCGGCTTTGGCACTACCATGACCGTCTTGTTAGAAAGCCCCAGACGTTTCTGTTCCATGCACGCCGCCATCATCTCAAAAGATTTCCCCGCACCCACACAATGTGCAAGCAGGGTGTTCCCTCCCATCAGAATCCTTGCAATGGCATTCCTCTGGTGCGGCTTTAGCCGGATATCCGGGTTCATGCCGGGAAACTGTAAATGGCTGCCGTCATACTCCCGCAGCCTTACATTGTTAAAAGTCTCATTATAATAACCGACATATTTATTCCTCCGTTCTGGCTCTGCAAATATCCAGTCCCGGAACGCCTCTTTTAACTGGTTCTGTTTTTCCCTTGCCAGCATGGTCTCTTTCTGGTTCGTTTCATAATGGTATTTCCCCCCTCCGTCCTCTATGCGGTCACGGACCGTGACGGTGCGCAGGTTCAGTGTATTCTCAAAAATCGTGTAGGCATCCATCCTTGACGTGCCGTAGGTTTTGGTCGCTGCCACGGAAGTTTTATCCAAAGATTTATTTTCAACAAACCATTCCATCTGGAATTTATTCAGCTGCACCTGTATCCCGGTGGCAGAATAGGCAGAGCGACGCGCCCTCGCACGCTCCGGCGTATGCAGCGTTTCATAAAGGAATTTCTCATAGTCCTCCGGCTCAATCCATGTCGTGCCAATCCTCACGTCTATCTCCCCGGCATCCAGTTCTTTCGGCTGCACCTGCTCCAGCGCCGCCACATTGTCCCCGAACAGTTCCGGATGTTCGCCTGCTGCCGCTTTTGCCACACGCAGCTTGTCCCTGACATTGCCGGACAGGTACTCACCCGCTGTCTCCCACCCCTGGTTTTTATCATGCGGAAAGTATTTCTGCGGATTCAGGAAGATAACGCCTTTCAGCTCCTCAATCAGTTTTTCCCTCTTTAATTCCCCTCCGTCAGCCACAGAAAGGGTAATTTCTTCCTGCATATCTTTCTGCCTTTCCCTGAGTTTTTCTGCATATCCGCTGATGTCCGGCTCATAAATCTGCAGCATATACGGAAGGTTGACTCCGTTGTACTCACATATGGAAAGGTTGAGGGCCTCCACCGCTGTCTCTGCATGGTCCATTTCCCTCCTTGCCCGTATGGTCTGTTTCGTAAACATATCCGCTTTGGTAACAGTGCCATTCTCCGCATCCACCATTTCCAGTGAACATAAAAGAGGGTAATCCTCGTCGTCCCGGAAGGCTCTCGAATTACCCTGTGAAGTGATATAACCGTATTTTTTTGTAAAGCTGTCATATATAGAATTTAATTCCCCCTGTGCTGCCTTCAGTTCCTTCTCACTGCACCCGTTTAACTGGATGTCTATCAGGTGTCTGGTGCATTTCCGCAGTTTATCCATTCCCCTTATGCGTCCAAACACGGTATTTCCCACTTCCTGCCGGTGCATCCGTGAATCTTTCCGGTAATACAGTGCCCCATCCACAAACGTGTAGGTGTAATTCTTTACATCCGGATCAGCCGGTATGCTCTCCTCCGGTTCCCCCTCCTGTAAGATTTCATAATCCGGCATCTGCACCAAAAGGCGGCTTACCGCCTGCTGCAATGCCCCATACAGGTCAAAATCTTCCCTGTCATTGACACATACTGTATATCCCGCATCACTGCCATACCTGCCGGTATCATACTCCATGCGGCCTAACATCATCTCCGGGTGTTCCACGAAATACGAATTGACAGGCACTCCATTTTCCGTCATGCCGAGGTGAACCCAGCCCGGCTCCGCCGATATTTTCCGTTCCCTTTTCTGGAAAAACAAAATATCACTGGTGACTTCCGTCCCTGCCTCTGCCTTGAAAGCGCTGTTCGGCAGCCTGACCGCCCCGGCAAGTTCCGCACGCTGCGCCAGATATTTACGGACACTGCTGTTTTTCTTATCCATTGTCCCTTTCGTGGTAATCACGGCAACAATGCCGCCCGGACGTACTTTGTCTATGGACTTTGCCACAAAGTAGTCGTGGATTTTGAAATTCTCTGCATTGTACTTCCTGTCGTAGACCTTAAAATCCCCGAATGGGACATTCCCCACCACAACGTCAAAAAAGTTGTCCGGGAAGTCTGTTTCCTCAAACCCTTTTATCTGTATATCTGCCCCCGGGTACAGAAGTTTTGCAATCCTGCCGCTGATGCTGTCTTTCTCCACGCCAAAAAGTCTGCTGCCCCATAGCTGCTCCGGCATGGTCCCAAAGAAATGCCCTGTCCCTACAGAGGGCTCCAGCACATTTCCTCCGGCAAAGCCAAACTGCACCAGCGCCTCTCCAACGGCAGCAGCTACCGCAGGCGGTGTGTAGAAAGCAGTCGTGACCGTTGCCCTTGCCTCCCGGTATTCCTCTGGGGTAAGGAGTTCCTTCAACTCCGCATATTCTTTCCGCCAGCTTTCGCTTTTTTCATCAAATGCCTGTGACGTGCCGCCCCACCCGGCATACCTGGCAAGGATTTCCTGCTCCTCCGGCGTGGCGTGCCCGTTTTCTGTCTCTATCTGCTTTAATGTTTTTATGGCATCCACGTTCCACTTATAGCGTGCCTTTTCCCCGCCGGTCTCCTGTTTGTGAATGTCAATGACATAATTATGGGGCTGTGGCAGCATTATATTTTCAGTTTCTGCTGCCGGAACCTGTTCTTTTTCTCTGGTGTCAGCAGACTCCGAAACTGGTTCTTTTTTCTCTTTTCCCTCCGAATCTTCATAAGCGACATGATAGTTATTTATTTTTTGCCGTTGCTCAAAACGCACGGCATCCGGCACTCCCATTTGGTCTGCCTCGTCAGGAATCGCATAGCTGTCAATCCCTGTTTCTTTATAATCAAAAAGAGAAGCCTGTCTGAAAACGGCCTCCCTTTCCGTACCAAATGAATTTAAGTCATCCTGCTCCCTGTCTAATTCTTCCTGCGTTTCTAATGAAACCTGTTTATCAGGTCGTGACGGATAATCTCCTCTGCCTCCATCATCCCCTGTTTCCGGATGCGTAACATCTCCATTGTGGATTCCGGATTCTCCGGCCTGTGGCTTTCCAGATACTTCTCCATGAGACTTTCCAACATCCGGCCTGCCTCCTCCTCCACTTCTTTCAGTTTTCGAGCTGTTGACAAACCTCTTGCCAAAAAGATTTGCATATAAGAAAATATATG
>OFGC01001692.1_pt1 | contig 13673 bp, 16 predicted proteins | sample 1521691 | NCBI WGS metagenome assembly OFGC01 (sample SAMEA3504121, study PRJEB24116) | mouse gut metagenome | biome: mouse gut; feature: mouse-associated habitat; material: faeces | place: Denmark | collected 2011
CTCATCGGACATGTGGGGGCACTTGGTAATGTCAACCGCACCCTGAGCCACCTTCATAGCAACGCCCATGTCGGCGGCGGCGCTCTCCCGCTCCGCCCGCTGACGTGCGGCAATTGTTCTGGATAACCACATAGTCCTCACCTCTCACTTAATGTCAATTCTGTCCGTTCCCCGTCTCCATCCATCCGGTTCCGGGATCGGACTACCTCAAACCGGCCAGACAGATTCAGCCTGCTCAGCGACAGGCTGACCTGGTCCCCTGGCATGGCGGCAAAGGAAAAAGGCAGCTCCATCTCAATTTCCACCTGCTCCAGGGCGGACTGTGAGATCTGATATTCTCCGGTATACCGCCGGTCCTCATCACTGCTTCTGGGCATATACAGAACATGCCGCCGCTGCCCGCCGGTCTGGAGAAACTTTTGATTTCTTACCGGATGGCTGATTCCCTGCGCCTTGTCCTGGATCAGTACCTCTGAGATCACACCGTAGCGCTGTTCCCGCTTGCGCAGAGACAGCAGCGGTGAAGCATCATCAATGCGCAGCGTTTTTCCGCTGCCCCAGAGGGGTCCGATTACCAGCGTGCCCTCCTTGGTAAAATAGGGATCAAACCCGCCAAAGCGGTGGGTGAATCCCTGCAACGCTTTCCATTGACTTGATCCGGAGGCTACGGCATAGCTGCTGCCGGAAATGTCCTGCCGCTTTTCCACGGTTATCCCATACGGGGAGACATGATTTCCCAGAATTTCCGAGAGCGGAGCCCTTTCATAGGACAGCGCCTCCGACTCGTTGTCAAGAAGAAGCGCCGCCATGCCCCGTCCCTCGATGCCTGCCAGCAGTCCCTGCTTGGAAAGGGAGATCTCATACGCATCTACGATGCCCTTCAGCATAACAATACCGTCCCGCCATACGGTGAACCGGGTGGCCTTTGGGAGGATATCCGCCATTCCGGTATCATACAGGCAGGCGGCTGTCATGCTGTCGCAGGGGACCATTCCCGTATATTCCAAGTCCCACCGCAGCAGAACCGGCAGCTCATACCGCCCGCCATCATAAGTTTCCAGCCATATTTTCAGCATGGGATCACCACCCTGTCTCCGGGACGGATCAGATTGGGATTTTTGATCCCCGGATTGGCCTGGAGCAGCTTTTCCAACGGCACATTGCAGCGCTGGGCAATCCCCCACAACGTGTCACCGCTGGACACAATGCAGGCGTTCTGCCGGCCGGAATCCTCACCGGCAGCATCCGAAGCCTGCCCGGAAGGATGCAAAGCGGCCAGTTCCCCGCTGTATCCATCATACCGTTCCCGGAATTCAAAGCTGTAGCGGACGTAATCCGGGAGGGGCTCCTGTTCCAGCTTCAAACTGGTAAAGTAGGCGTTGGAAATCTGCCAAAGCGGATGAATCAGAAGGCCGGGGCCGCTGCTGTAAAATATGGAGGCCAGCCTCTTGAATTCAGCATAGGCATCCTTTCCGGAAAATTCACCCTGTCCCCGCATGACCCGGCAGCCCAATCCCAGATCCTGCATACAATAGCAGCCAAAGGGGACCTTGTGGACCGCAACCTGCCGCTCATAGGTAATGGAGTAGGTGGCGGGGTTATGGGGCCAGATGTAGTCCTTATAGCGCATAGGCGTCAGCAGCATGTTTCATCGCCTCCTGTCAGTATAAAGGAAATCCGTTATCATACCGCCTGCCGTCCCGCTGAAAGGCAAGAGATACCGCTTCCGCCGTCAGAGGCGCGGGCCCGGAGGTCACCAGCTCCTCAGTGATGCCGGTCCACCGGCTCTGCGGCTCCTCCGGCTCCGCAGTAATCACTACGCCCGCGCCCAGCGGGGATGCTGTCCCGGCCCGCTCCTCCGTCCGAACAGGGGACGGCAGTACGTCCCACGCAGCCGCCTCCGCTTTCACTCTCTCCGGTTCCGGCGTCCGGCCCTCCGGTTCCCTACATCCTGTTGGAGAGACAGTAATCTCGTTTATTGCCGGGCGAACAGCCGGGATGCCGTCCAGCTCCGCAGCTGCCTCTTTCCGGGCCACCGGCGCCGCGTCCCGGGACGAAATATATGCCCCGGCGACCTCTATGGCGGCAACATCTTCATAGGAGGGCGGGCCTTTCTGAATGGGCTCCTTTCCGAATTCGCTTGCCCCGCGGCCGGCGCTCTCCGGTGTCTGCAGTACCTCTGTTACCGAGGAGCGAACCGGTACAGCAGCCTGCTGAAGCATGAAAGCGGCAGTCTCCCTCGGGAGTGAAGTGCGCCGGGACTCGGGTGCGTCCGCGCTTAGACGCAGCTCCTGAAACTGCGCCGGATCAAAGAATGTATTTTCTCCGTATTCCTGCGCCTGCTGCGGGGGAGACCCCGAATGGCCGCCGATTGCGGCGGTCAGCAGGCGCAGCTGCTCCGCCAGCCGCGAAAGGCTGTCCAGTGCGCTGGCCGGAAGCTGCAAATTGATCCGTACTGGCTCCTGTTCGTCCATCAGGCAGCCACCTCAATGCGGCTTGCGGCCACCAGTGTCACCTTCTCTGCTACCATGGACCCGACCTTTCCCTCCTCCTGGATGGCGCTCCACTGACAGCCGCTGTAAATGACCTTCCGGTCCGGCTTGCAGATCACCAGCGAAAAGTTGGCCAGCGCGAAGAAGTCGATGCCGTCACTGATGGCATCGTCGGTGGCATACAACCGGGTCAGCTCCAGTATATACTTGTTCTGGCCGTTGATCGTGGCTACCGGCTCGCTTTCGCCGAAAGCTTCCACCACCTGACTGGTTTTGGTTGCCTTGGCGGTATAGCTTTGAACAACCGCGACCTTCCGGCCATCCAGCTCCAGATAAATGTCACAGCTGGTGGGAAAACCCGTCATTTCCATTCCTGTGCGTCCTCCTTAAATTGTAATATGGGCAGTGAGGTAGATCTGGTTGAGGCCGTGGGCCACAGAGAAGCTGAATTCCACCAGGCATACAGTAGGATCCTCCTCGGATGCCGACACGGCGACATCGCTGTAGCTGTCGATGATCTCCGCCCGCAGCTTATTCTCCAGCTCCACGATGGTTTGGGCACGGATGGCGCCTCTGGTCTGCACGGTGTTCTTTGTCTGGCTGAACCGGCTTCGCAGGCTCTGCCGGATGGCGGGGATCACGTCGTCCGCAATTAAGATCGTGGTCAGTTCCCGCCAGGTCGTATCATCCGCTCCGCCGGTCATTGTCCTGGTCGTAATGCCCCGGATCGGGGATACCACGCCGCCAACCGCTTCCAGCGGTGTTACACCGCCCCGGACCAACAGGTCGATCTCGCGGTCGCCGTAATCCTCGCTGACACCGGCCAGGCCGCTGAGCTTGGTGCCGTTAAGAGGGATGGCGGGATCTCTGATTACTGCCACTGCCGCAGCGGCAGCGGCAGCGGCGAAAATACCGGGGAGCGGCTTCCCGGCGCTGTCCAGCCCGTCAGGGCCCACCAGCACCATCCGCTCGCTGTTCAGGGCCTTGGCGCGGTCCGTCAGCTCTGTTGTGGACGCCCCGCTCATGCCCACCACGGCGATTCGCTCCCGCCGTGCTGCGGAGGCACTCTCCAGACTGGCGCGAAGCGCCTGCTGCACTGTCAGCTCTCCGCTGTCGCAGACAATCACCTGCACGTTTTCCGCAGCCTGCAGCACGGCAAAGGCGGCGTCATATTCATCGCCCTCCACCCGTACGGCGACGACCGTGGACGCGCCGCCCAGAAACAGCAGTTTCAGGATCGCGGACATGCCGGGCGAACCGGCGGCGTCCTCGCCGAAGGCGCTCAGTCCCATCTCATAGCTGGTCAGGCGGACGGCTGTGTTGGCCGCCCCGCTGGTACTTTTGGCCGCTACCCCGATGGTGCGTGCGGCCCGTCCGCCTCGAACAACGGCGGATGCGTCATAGGAGGAATAGACTCCCGGACGCTCATGAAGGATACTTTTCATTTTCAACAACACCTTTCAAAATAAAATCAGAAAACACGGTTCCGTCCTCCTCTGCCGCAGCGATAAAGCAGGCACTGCAGGCGAGGCTTCCCCGCCGCAGGAACATGGAGATGTCCGGGTCCCAGGACGCCTCCTCCCACTTCAGCTCCGTGGGCCGGAGTCCAATAGGCAGACCCTCCAGCATAATCTGGTGCAGTCCCTCCAATACCCGCTCTCCGCCCGCCGCACCTTCCTCCGGCGGGCAGTAGATATCCAGCGACAGCGTCAGGTCCAGGCGTATTCCATAGATCTCCCGGATGACCTGGGTTTCAGGGTCCGTCCGCTGTCCCAGGTAGCTGTTCAGCGCGGCGCCCCGGCTCTCGCCCATACGCAGCCCAACCGCTGCCACCGGACCTGTATACGCCTTTGCCCACCCCGGGGAATAGGCGGTCTGGGCGGAAATGCCCGCCTTTTCCAGAGCGGTGGCGACGGCGTCTTTCACCTGTTCCAATCCGTTCATTCAGCTCTCTCCTTTTCCTGGCGGAGTACCGCCCGCCGGTAGAGAACCTCGCTGCGGAAGCAAATGGCCTCAGCCTCCTGGACCACCAGTCCCAAGGCGTTAAAGCGGACCCGGTCGCCCGGCCGGATCTCCCGGCCGGCGGGACCGATATACAGCCACCGCCGGACGCTTACCGCCCCCAACGGCGTTACCGCTATCGGCGGAGCCTCCCTCTCCTTCAATTCCGGCTGCAAAAATGCTGGAAAAACCGCTTCCTCTCCGCTCTCCTTTGAAACAAGCGTGACCGTCTGCCCATAAGCCCGCATCATCTCCTCCAGCCGCGCCCTCATCCCGGCACCCCCAGAAAAGCGAATGCATCGTCTCCCCAGTAGTCCGCCATCATACCGGCCGCCTGACGGCGCATGGCCGCTGCCGCCGCGCAAACCTGGCCGCCTCCTCCGGTCCGCAGGCTCACGTCTCCGGCGGAGAACTGCTCCACATCCCCGCCGCTCCGGCAGGGCAGGAGTCCCGCAGCCGCCAGCAGGGCTGCGGCACAGGGGAAGACGCCGCCGCAGTCCTCCGGTGTCAGCCCCTCCCGCAGCCGCCGGGCAAGCTCCGCCTCGGCGGCTTCGCACAGTGCTGTCAGCAGCGGCTGTTCTGCCTCCGACGGCTGAACAATGGCCTCGGCCAGCCGTACGATCTGTTCGAGCATGTCTTGTCACCTCCCCTTGTCTCGCACCTCCGCCGCATCAGATGGTCAGAATCTTCCCTGCGTCGGTGTACAGCTTGGCGAACCCGGAGATGCTGGTGATGGCGGCCCGCTCCACCTGCCGGTCGATGAGCTTGTCGTACTCCACCATCACGTCCCCGGCGCTGACCATCTCCAGCGCGTAGTTGCGGTCCAGACCGATCAGCTTGCCCGCCGGCATGGCGCTGGTCCGCAGCAGCGTCGCGCCCAGAGGAGAAGCCAGCGTACCGGTCCCCTGGAAGTTGAGCCCGGTCAGGGGGTTCTGGAACTCGCTCATTTTCAGCATGTCCAGCATCACCGCGTTGGGCACCAGAATGGTGTTCATGGTGTAGGGATCGAACTGTCCCCAGAAATCCAGCAGGGCCTCATAGGTCAGGGCTCCCTTGGTTCCGCCAATGGGACTGGTTCCCACGGCGAACGCCTCGGCGGGGTTGTCATTGCCGTCGCCGTCGGTGATGACCTTGATGGCGTCCTCCAGGTGCATCCTTGCGATATGGCTGCCGATCTGCCGCAGCGTAATGGAGAAGAGATCCAGGCGCTGAAAGCGGATGGCCTCATAGGATGCCACCAGCATCCGCCCCCTCTTGTGGAGCTTCACCAGATTGCTCTGGGTCCGCACGGTGGTCTGCGGCAGCTGCGCACCCTCCTCCACCCGTTTCAGGCTCTTCTCCTCCTCGCTGGGTACCGAGGAAATGGACCGGTAATCCATTCCGTCAAACTGTGTGGTGGTAGCGGTGATGGAAGGCAGCACATTGTCCTCCTCCATACCCTGCCGCACCACTCGGGATACAAATTCCGGAAACAGCACCGCAGACTCCGTAGTCCGGAAGAACTTCTCCACCACATCAGAGCGGCTCCCCTTCACATGGATGTCGAACCGTTTCAGCTGCCGCTGAAAGGCGTCCAGTCCCTCCAGAGGCGTGCCCCGGTAGTTCTCGCTGGGGTCCGCCGCCTCCAGCACCTGCGTGAAGGACTTTCCGGCCTCTCCGTACATCCCCTTTTCCAGTCTCAGATTGTCGAAAGTATAAGCCATATTCCTCTCCTCCTTAAAGCAAAATCGTTACGGTCCTGGCAATGGTGTCCACGCTGGCGACAGGCAGCAGCCTGCCGCTTCCCGTCTCCCCGCTCCCGGCAGCCTTGACGCCGCCCTTTCCGTCTGCCGCCAGAGCGCTCCACCCCACCGCGGGCGCAGCGCCCGAATAGCTCACGGTGACAAAGCCGCCCACCTGTACTGTGCAGGCGTCGTCCTTGCAGCAGATAGCCGCGCCAATGAAGTGGTCGCCGTCGCCGCAGGCCCCCACCGTACCGTTGCCGGTGAGCTTGACTACCTGCCCCTCGGCCAGCTTGCCCCCCAGAAAGGTCGCGCACACCTGACCTACGCCCTCAAAAGAAACGCTCATAGAAAATCCTCCTCAAAAAATTTTGTATAATCCGGCGCAGTACCCGAAACCCGAAAGAACCGCTCCGTCCGCTAAATTAAAAACGCCCGGTCCTCGTCCTCGCAGGGGGCGGCCTTGTGCGGCCGCAGCTGGGGCGCAGGCGGGAACAGCTCGTCCATACGCCGCCGGTAGACCTTTGTCAGCTCCAGCAGCTCGTCCTCCTCCATCTTCTCCGCCATTCTGGAGAAAATGGCAAGATCCAGCGTTTCATCCGTCAATCCCGCCAGCCGGATCAGCTCCTTGCGCATCCCGTCCATGTAGGACCGTCCCAGCTTCGCCTGCTTTTCCAGCTCCTCCCACTGCCGCAGGCACCCGGGATGGGAGGCAAGCAGCTGTTTCAGCTCACCGCCCTGCTCGTGGACAAAGCTCTTGATGACCCCTGCCTTTCTCTGCGCGGGCACGGCCACAAAGCTCCACTCATAAGCGTCCACCGGGTCCTGCAGGGTAAAGTAGCACAGCCTGCCGTCATACATCTTCCCGCCCTGATGGCCGCAGCTCTCCTTCCCGCATACGGAGCAGCGCCGTCCCGTCACGCTGCACCCGATGCTGACCTCCTTCTTGATACCCGCCTCGATCTCCTCGATCAGCGCGGAATTCTTCTCACTGCGCAGCATGTAGGCGTACCCCTTCAAAAACTGGCAGCCGTCTCCTGCGCTGGTGGTGCCGCTCTCCCGGCAGACCTCGGTTTTGTACAGCCGTGCCGTCTGCCCCTCGGTGGACCAGTTGTGGTCAAATATGCCGCTCTTCCCTACAAACAGCCGGCTCAGCGTCTCCAGCGCCTCCTGATCGAACCGCTCCCAGTCCCGGTCTACCTCGTTGTCGCACAGCCGGATGGCAAAGGTGTACACCTGATCCGGTTTAAGCTCCGTCTTACTCAGCCGGTTGATGAGGATCATGTCCTCCCGGGACACGCTGTGCCGCATTACGCCCCCCGGCTCTTTTCTCACATCCAAAAGCATATTCTCCTTTCCTCAGCTGCGGCAGTCTGCACATACCGGCTCCGCCTCCTGGGCCTTTCCTCCGGCTGCGCGTTCTGCCGCGTCATTTTCCAGTGCCAGCTTCCTGGTCTGCTCCCGGTACCAGGCCGCCTTGGCCTCCTCCAGCAGATCCTGCAAATTGATGTCGTCCCACACCACCTGGCAGGGACAGCCGTACCCGTGCATCCGCAGCCACATCTGGCAGATCCGCTCGATGGCCGGAGTCAGTGACCGCCGGATGGCGGTCATCTCCGTGGTCAGCAGATCGGCCTGCTGTGTACTCATCCGCTCGGTGCTGGACCAGCTCAGCCCCAGCATAAAGGGCGGGATGCCCGTCTTGCTCACCAACTGCTCCAGGATCTGCCGGATGGGCACGGAGCTGTCCAGAATCTGATTGTCTGCGCCAATGACCTTGATGTCCACGTCGCCCACTGCCACAAAATCCCGCACGCAGCCGTTGCGTGTGCGCTCCATGGCCCGGCTCCACTCGCTTGCCAGCTGGCGGCTGCGCTCCTGGGCCATGCCCCGCTCCCACTCGCCGTCTCTCGGCTTGTAGACCACCGCGAAGCGCACGTTGCCCATCCGCTCCCAGTTCACGCCGATGGCGTAATAGATCTTGCTGAGCAGCTCCGTCAGAAACGGCATGGACCGCAGCAGCGACACGCCGTAGGGTGCGCCGGCCTCCGGATTGAAGGGCGTGAACAGCAGCAGGTTCTGGTGGGGGAGGGGCCTGACCTGCCCATACTGGTCCTGTCCGCACAGCTTGAAGTCCAGCGGTCCCTCTCCCTCCTGGATTTGTACGTCCTCCACCCGGCCGCAGAGTACGGCGGCCACGTCGCAGCTGTCGGCGGTAGGAACGATCTCCCCCACGGCCTGCCCGAATACCAGCATGGAGTCCAGATATTGATCCAGGAATGCGTTGATGCCTCTCTGGCCTCTGCCCACATCCACCTGCTCCAGAAACCGTTTCAATTCTCTGTCCGCCCTGGGATCGTCGCATTCAGCGGACACGCCGCCGCACAGGCGGATGATTTTGTAGATGCAGGCGTCCACCAGCGGCACGGCCTCCCGGATGGCCCGGTAGAGCTTTGTTTCCCCCTGCTGGAGGGGCACATAGCGGCTCAGTGCGCTGAAGGGCTGACCCTCGCCCCGTTTGATCTGTGGGGTTGCCTCGGCGGCAAAGTCGTCCTTTCGCTTAAAGAATTTCATTGCTCACTCCTTTTTTCGCGCCTGACCGGCGCTCTTTGGCGGATTATGCCAAAAAACTCACGAACGCTCTCACCTCCTTTACCGCCCCGCGCCCCGGCTCAGCTTCTCCGCACCACAGAGCAGAACGCCCCCTCCTCTCTCCGCTCCCCCGCCGCGACGGTAACGGCGAAATACCGCATATCGTCCATGGCGTGGTCGTTGTCCTTGTGGGGGGCGTCCCGCCCACTGGTCTCCTCGCTCCAGCGGTACAGCGCAATCTCCCTTAGACAGTCCTCACAGGTGTCGCAGATCACAATGCGCCCTCTTTTTAATAAATCGGCGGTGATCCGTATCCCCGAGAGTACGTCATTGTCGGCCTTGATAACGCGATAGCCTTCCTGCCGCAGAGCGGTGATAAAACTGGCGGCGGAGGGGTCCGCCACCACACAGCGGATACGATGCTGGCTAGCCAATCGCTTCAATTCCGCTGCGTATTCCTGGTCCGTCAGCTGAACGCCGGTACGTCTGGAAGCGTAATAATATTCCTTCACCCGGTACCATACGCCGCCGCTGAGCCCCCAGAGTCCGAAGGAACAGGGATTTGCGGTGCCGTAATCCACAGAGATGACATACTCCTCCAGCTCTCCCCTGGGAACGGGCCGCGCGTCCCGTTCCGGAGAAAAGAAGTCGTAAATCAGCCCCTTGGCGGCGGTCCACTCCCCTAAAATGAACCGCCTGTAAAAGGCCCCGCTGTAGCTGGACCGGTAGCGCTGCCGGATGCGCGGAGAGAGGGATGGGTTGTCCTCCATGGTAAAATGCAGATACAGCGCGTTCCTCTGCTCGCTTTTCAGGATCCACTCCCGGTAAAACCAGTGCTGCGGTCCCTCTGGATTGCAATTAAACCACAGCCTTGACCCCGGCACGCTGCACCTGGCAATTGCCTGCTCCACAAAGGACCGGGGCATCAATGCGGCCTCATCCAGCAATACGCCCGCCAGGGTTACTCCCTGGATAAAGGCCGCGCTGCCCTCGTCCTTTCCGCCCATGAGGTAGAACCGGTTTTCCCGCCCGCCTCTGCTGATAACCAGAAGATTCTCGCTCCGCTTCTCCCTGCACCGGAACCCCAGCTCCTGCAGCACCGGCGCCAGCTCCTGCAAAAGGTTCCGCCGCAGGGACACCACGCTCTTGCCGCAGAAAGCGAACTGCTGTCCGTGAAAGGAGACCATGGCCCAGCACACGAAGCTCAGCCCCATGCACAGTGTCTTGCCGCTGCGCACGGCCCCGTCGCAGATGATGGCGTCACAGTGCCGGTCCGCGGATTTTGGACCCCACCAGCACATGACGCGCTTCTGCTTGGGAGAAAACCGTTTGATCTTCATTCCTCACCGGCCTCCAGTGCGTTCAGCAGCGCGTTCATCCCGTCCTCGCCGCCTCCGGCGCACTCCAGGAGCAGCCCGATGGCCTTCACCCGGTCCGCGAACTTGACCTCGACTGCCCCCGCGCTGTTCACCTTGAACTCGCTCACGCCCCACAGGTCCAGACTCTTAACGTAAGCGTCCTTAGGTGCCAGCGCCAGCGCCACCGCGTCATTGGGCGAACTGAGCGCCACTCGTTTCAGCGCCTCCAGGATTTCCTCCCGATCCAGCTCCATTCAATCACCGTCCTTCACCCATAGGCCGCAAAAGCAAAAAAGTTGCCCCCAAAAGGGCAACTCTCTAAAAAATTTTTTTCCTCAAGTAGATCGGCTCCAATACACTTCACTTATATTTCATTTTTGTGACAAAAAAGTGAAATATTCTTGACAGTACCAACCGTTTCTGCTATAGTAAAAGTGAAACGGGAGGCACTTAATGATCGTGCCGGGGCATTGAGTGCTTTTTGGAAAGGAGCGGGTAAACAAGTGGGCAGGATAGAATTTAAGTTTCAATTTGAGAACCCTTATGATGTGCTGGCAGAGTGGATATGTTATCTCCGGACGCTAAATGAGAATTTATTTTCAAAGCCTGATTTGCGCAAAACCCTTCAGCTTCCTGACGGTTTGGATGAGGAAGTTGACTGTCTGTTTCAGAGCCTTCCCTATATTGGGAACAAAGACGGCAGATACCGCGCGCTGCGCTTCGGCATCCCGCCGGATGAAAAGCAAGTTGTTCAGAAGTGGGAGTACTACGGTGACTTTTTCTATATGCTGCGGTTGCTGAACTTGTTTACAGAACAGATGCCCTGTGACAGGATTCTGTCGTCTGCCTACTTTTACAGCATTACCCATGGAGAGGACGGAGTGAGCAGAGAATTTGAGAGCCTGAATACCAATGCAGAGGAGACAGGCCTCCTGATTATTCCAAAAGTACGAACCATAAACGATCCATTGGACCCGGCGGGGGAGGGGGAAGATGCCGCCGTGCCCTCCGGAACCGCCGCGCCGGAGAAGCACTGGGCGGGGGATCGAATGGAGGGCGTCCAGACCGAACTCGCTCATGTATTCTATGCGGAAACGAAGAAGCTCTGGTATAAAGGCCGCCGTTACCATGTCATGAATTCGGTTTTGCGGCGGCATGTATTTTCTGAGGATAAAAAGGTTTTCCGAATTGCTGTTTGCCCTCTGGAGCGGGCGGATTTACTGAACATTAAGACCTACTGCGAGAAAAGCGAGGAAGGGAATCGAAGACTTTGTTCCGTGGAAGGGTTAAAGTCCGGGAAATCAGTCCAAGATAAACTGTGTACTGCAATTTTAAAAGCAGGTGAGGAGTACGCTGACGCTTTCCTTTGCTCCGAAATGTTGGGAGATGAAACGATTGTAAGTCCCTCATTTTTTGAAAGTGTACGGCAGGATCTGTGTTCCCGTGGATATCCGATGCCGGGAGTCGTTTTACTGCCGACATGGTGGCACGACCATCGCAATGAGCTTTACGTGCGGGATGCTGGCGGCGGACTCCTTTGCTGCCAGCAGAAACAGACGCCCTATCCTTATAAGGATGAGAAGAGCGGTGAACTGTATGCGGAGGACCTGAGGAATCCGGAACAGGTTGTGCATATGGTGCATATCCCGGAGGTTGGACGGATAACATTCCCTATTTGCAAGGATTTTCTGGAGGAGGACTATATCCGCATGATGCTCCGGCAGCTGCGGGCCACATTCTTGTTTTGCCCCTCGTATTCACCGGCCAAGACGCAGTTCGATCTTACGGCTCCCGGCGCAATCCCGTATGGCTGCTATACGGTCTGGTGTAATACATGTGCGGCCTATTGCAAAAGCGGCAGCCTTCCCGGGCACATTGGTTTGGTTACCGGTCCTCAGGACCCGGCGGAGGGCATGTGCCTGCTGGTCCCTGAGTGCGGTGGAAACTGCGGGGGTAGCGGGACGCCGTGCATTTTCATGGTTGAAATCAGCATGGATCGTTCTGCGAAGATCACTAGCTCTCATATATACAAATGAGGAAAACCGGCGCCGGGCTGGCCAAAGCTGGCCCGGCCGCCAGAAAAAGGAGGAGGCATACTTATGGCAGCGAAGAAAAAGGGACAGGCTCTCGACATGGATTTCTTTTCCTTAATGGATCATGTTGAAGAACAGAAGGAAAACCTTTGGACTACTTGGACAGCAAGTGGACATCAGGATTTTGAGAGCGCGATCCGCATAGTGATTCAGGACGTAGAGAGTTATAAGAATTGTTATCCTGAGCTGAACGTCAGCGCATCATATCTTCTGGGTAAGCTGGACGGGTATACGGAGCTCTTTGAGCGGCTTTACAGGGAGGAACAGCGTGTATATAGAGTCGCACAGGTGCTTCCGCCGAAAGCCCAACAGATTCTTCTGTATCTTTATGAACACGATGGAACGCGGCACGGGGATCTTGCCGCAGCTATTGGCAGTTCCTACAGTTCTTTGACCAACATTATGAAGAAAGTCCTGTTTTCCGGTGCGGTGGAGGCGGTCCGCTCTGGACGGAATACCTGCTATCATCTGACGGAGGCTGGCAGGCACTACTGCGACCGCTGTCTGCACAATGACGGCGATGATCTGACGCACACGATCCGCAGGGTCGTCCGCGAAACTGTCCGCGTGATGCTTGACGAGGTCAGGGAGGCAGACAGCTTGCCTGCATATCAGCTTCGGGAAGGAGATACGTTCACGCCGGTGATTGACAGTGAAATGCGGAGACCCCTTGTATTGAATAGGATTTCAAACATAGACAATCAGAAATATGCCGTATGCAGCAGTATAGAAGATGCCGGCATAAAATATCCTGCGTTGTTTGCGTCTGGGTCTTCAGCTCGTCTATAAAGGAGGTCATGAAATATGTGCGAGAAGAAACAGGCTTTATTGGAGTGCGTAAACGCCCATATGGATGATGCGTGGAGTGTTTGCACGGCAGTCTGGGATTTTATTCTGTCTCAGAGCGAGGAGGACCAGCCCTCGTATTTTTCTTTATTTTTAAGTCAGATCAGCATTGAAGAGTTAGACTATGAAGATGTCAACGAATTCCTTCCCAATGATGTAAGAGACAAGATTTCGGAAGATATACACCGCTTGGTACACCGCGTTGTCGAGAACTTAGTCCGGCAAAGGCTGTCGGAAGAAGATTTTTATCAAAGTCTGTGGAACAAGATTGGCGATCCGGCTTTGTTGCCTGATAAAATGGCGCAGATATCTTTTTTGACCCGCCTTTGGCTGGACGCCCGTATTCCCTACTATCAGGTAGGGGAGGGCTGCACGATGGAGGACAGCGAATTTCGCCGTATCCAGGATGAGATATGGCCTGTCATAAAGAAGGCTTATTTTATTTTATCTATTCCCATGGAGCAAAAAACCCAGCGGGCTTCTTTAATAATGAATTTAGCTGCTGAATTAAAAGACGACCGGGAACGGGCAGTTTTCTGGGCGGGCGTTATGGCGCACTTAAAGGAGGCT
>OFGC01001700.1_pt1 | contig 13608 bp, 18 predicted proteins | sample 1521691 | NCBI WGS metagenome assembly OFGC01 (sample SAMEA3504121, study PRJEB24116) | mouse gut metagenome | biome: mouse gut; feature: mouse-associated habitat; material: faeces | place: Denmark | collected 2011
ACACTACCTGAAAACACAACGGAAGCCCACCTATATCGCTCTACTTCTCAGAAGTGTGTTGGACAGGCACCTGTCCGAAGTGGATGCCCAAGCAGAAGCCATGTTTTTTCAGTTGGTCAAGCTGTTAGCGGAGCAAGAGGGTATCACGGAACAGTTCAAAACTGACAATCAGATGGAGTGGGTTCAACGTATGAACAACATCCGCAATCGGGCGGAAGAAATAGTCTGCAACAAACTAATTTACATTTGATACAAAAAAGGGTAGCAAGGCATAGTTGCACTATGTCTTGCTACCTTTACTCTATGCCAATTGGCGATATACTTCGGTTAACAGCATACCATATGAGTATCGGCCATTAAACTGTTCGCCTATGTACCGAATACGATTTTCTCGCAAGTTTGGATATATGCAAATTGCTCTGTGTGTAATAGGTTGGAGCCTATAAGCTAAAATTTCAATCGCTCGTTCTTTTGAAGTAACACTAAAAATCTGACGCACTTCTGAAAAAGAAGAAATTAAAATTTTCTGCGAATGTTGATAATGATTACCGCCATAAAAGTTTAGGATAGTGGCAAGTCCCAACTGGCAACTGCCTATTGTGCGATTTTTCGTTGGTATTTTTAACAACAAGCAACGCATACAACCAAGTAAAACCACACAATATTCGACCACTTGCATCACCAATGGGCGATAAAATGTTTCGATAGTGAAAATTGACAGGAGGACATCCGGGTTTACTCCATAATCAGTTCCAAATTTCACGCACAGACTCTTTACTGAACTCCAAGTTTTACTCTTTGCCTGCGCTGCAATCTGCTCTTTTGTTAATAATTTCATGTTACATATTCAAAATATCGTTAATAAATTTTACCCCATCATCAATGTTTGCCGAAAGTTGCAAAAGTAACTCTCTAAGCATTTCTTCAATTTCACTGTCGCAGGGTGGGCTTTGTAAATAGTGACTGGGATCAGTTTGTATGCCTATGGCAAGGCGCAAGTCGTTTCCTTTTTGCTTACAGAAAAGGGTAATAATTCCTCCATTTATAGCGGTACAATATGATTTATATTCATTTATCAAATATATCCTTTGGGCTTCGATTGGAGTGTAGGCATACTGGTTATCAGAAATAACAGCCTTCCGTAATGGTTCATTGTCATTTGCATCAAAATACTTAGGAAGGGACACCCAAGTAATTCTCTTTTGAACTGTAAGTTCCGTAAGTTTTGAAATCAATTTCGCGACAAATTCCTTTTCAATCATAGTGTAATTGCCTCCATTTTCAGTATTGAAATAATATTGTTAAGTGGCTTGATTATTTTTATGAAACTAAAATTTATACCATTACAGGAACTTCTTACTTCATCAATGTCCTGTTTCATGCTGGTTGTCATATTGGGGTAACAAAGAGTTAAGTCTGCTAAACAGCCATCTAATTTTTGAAGATAGGGTAGGCGTTCATTAGCTGTATGCTCATTAACTAAGTAATCTGCACATTCCAGTAGTCCCTTCAATATACTATCTCTCATATTTATGTAGTTATTGACTTTATTGTTCTTTTCAAGAGCATCGTCCACGTTCTTCTTGATTTTTCCTGTTTGAATCATTAGCCATATTGATAAGAAAAGGCCAATTATACTACAAGCATTTCCCAAGGGAGAAAGGGTTTCCAGAAATTCAACCAAACACGAAAAAAGGGTTCTCAAAAATGCAATTATATCCTCCATCACATCTTCCCCCCAATTCTTCCCTATATTATAGCAGAATACTCCATACTTTGCAATCTCAAAGCAACAGAATAGAATAAGCTTATTATCTCATATCAACTTCTGATACATCCTCATTAGCTCCGCCACATAGCTTGTCTCAGCGGTTGTCACCACGTTGAACCCATACGCCTTCTGGACAGCCTACTCGTTCTACGGAATGAGCATATCTGTCACCGATTTCCCTTAACTCGGTTATGCGTCTTACAGAGCATTTGGCAATTCGCCTCGTCCGTGGCCCCACCCCGGCTCCAGGCGGAAACGTGGTCGGCATCCATCTCCGTCTGTTTCCAGATACGGCATTTATCCGCTCCTTCTGCCATAGCACAGAGTGGACAGTTTGATACGCCGCTTGCCTTAGCCTGTTCTGTCTGTTTAAGATAGACCCGCTTTTTTGTCCGATCATCAAAGAGACGGATATTCAGCAGCCGGGTATTCTGGCAACCGCCCAGCACATACTCATAGATCCCTTTGCGGTCTGAGACAGCCTCATCCGCCAACAACTCACGCACCTTTTGCGACACCGCTTTGGAATCGTAGGCTTGGCGGTGGTACTTCTCGTAAAGCTCGCCCCACTCCAAGCCACGCATCGTTTTATCCGTGTCCTCAAAGATGCTGGAAATCCAGTCGATTACGCTGTTGAAATACGCCTTTAACTCGTTGATATTATCATCGTAGCGGTGACGGCTCATGTAGCCGTCAATATCTCCCCGGCTGACCCATTTGAGTGCCGTCCGCAGGAAATCCTGCCGCAGCACGTCCCCGGCGATATAGGCACTCCACTTCTGGACATTGGCGTTTTGACTGTTGCTGAACTCCTCCTTTGCCTTGGTAACAAAGGGGCCAGAGTGGATAGCGTTGCTCAACTCCTGCTCATTGAGGGGAACGCCCGCAATGTTGATGGTCTTGAACCACGCCTTGATCTCGCTCTCCTCGCCTTCGCAGACGTAGATGGTGAGCTTGGCGTTCAAAATGCGCTCCCGCAAATCCTCCGCCAGTCCGCTGAAATACTGCGGCACTCCATTGGCACCGGGGATGGCAAACTTGCCCGTGACGAAGCGTCCGAAACTGGTGATCCTCTGCTGGCCGTCCAGCACCTCATATTTGTCCTCTGCGGCTTTGACAAAGTACAGCAGGCCCAGAGGATACTCGCTCAGGAGAGATTGAACCACCGCCACGTCCTTTTTCCCGTCGGCGTAGATATAGTTGCGCTGGTACTCCGGCTGGATCACCAGTTTACCCGACAGGCCGAAAAGCCCCTTGCCCTCATATTCGTTGTAAACGAAGCCCTGGCAAATATCTGCCACAGTCCATTCGGTATGCAGAGTAGTAATCACAGCTTATCCACATCCTTTTTTACTCGAATAAAAATGCGCCCGTAGGTAATCAAAGGAATACCGTCCTCACTCAATATGTATGTATTCTGAACACGCCAAGTCTTGTTCATCGCTTTATATTTCTGCTGCATTTCAGGAGATGGCGGAGTGTAGAAATCACACTCCGTTTCAGCCCAAACCAAATCGCCCCTTCGACCGAGAATCTCAAACTGTTCCGGGCAATACTTGTCCAGATAGGTAATTGGTACACCCATCACGCCCTCATAATCGCCTGGAATCGCATCAGTAAATGGCACGTCAATAGCATCGTAGTTGTCGTATTTGAGATAACCTTTTCCCCGGATTTCCTTATGCTTGCTGAACTTGATATTATCGTCCATAGTCATAAGGCTCAAAGGCTGATGACGCCGCCCATGATCCAGGTTTGTGTACCAACAGGCATTGCCCAATCGGGTGTAGTTGCCCACATAGCCGAGCCTTGCAGCCTTTTCTCTGTCCTGCGGCGCAATAACAGCCCCCTCTGGAACAGCAAAGACCATATCCTCGCTGTTACAGGTCGCTCCCAGCCACAGCCGGTTTTCTTTGATTAAAGAAAATACTTCTTTGTAAGTGATTGCGTTCATATTTCCAATAATAAGGAACTTTTTGCCCGCTTCTACGATCCATGCAAGAAAATCCCGGAACTTGGAAAAAGGCGGGTTTGTGACAATGATATCGGCCTCGTCTCGAAGAACCTTGATTTCGTCACTACGGAAATCGCCGTCTCCCTCCAGGTAGTCCCACTCCAAATCGTCAATGTCGATTTTCCCAGACTGGTTTTTATCCCGTGTCAGCGTAAATATTTTGCCGTGGTTACGGGTCTTGCTTTCATCGAAGTGCGGAGCCTCGCTTTCAAAAAGAGAAATCTGATAGGGGATAAATTCCGGCTTGCTATCGGCGGCATAGCTGGTACTGATGAGCTTTTTCAGTCCGAAGTTCTCAAAATTCTGGGCGAAGAAACGGGTAAAATTGCTCCACTCTGGATCATCGCAGGGGAGCAGAACGATTTTATCTCGGAATACATTGGGATTAAATTCCAGATAAGCATTGATTTCTTTTTGAATATAGTCATAAAGCGTATAAAATTCATCATTTTTTGTCGCTTTTGCCCTCGACAGGTTTTCAGATGCCATCATCAACACCCCTTTTGCACAGTATAGCATACGCAACCGCATTTTTCCAGAGTAATCCACAAAATCCGCCAATACACTATTGACAAACAACAGTTCTATATGTTAAACTGAAACTCCCATTTGATGGGCGAACTGAATACGGCTATTGAGCCGGTACATAGACAACCACACAAGAACCCCAGCGAGAGGAAAACTCCCGCTGGGGTTGGTGCGTCTATGTACCGGCTTCTTTTTTGACTTGACAACTGAATGACCGTCCGAAAGTGATAATTGCGCCAAGACCTCCCAACCCAGGGAGCGAGCGAGACAACGCCGCCGAAAGGGGGTGGAACACATTCGGATAGAACGGCAAACAATATGACGGCAGAATTGCCGTCACTCAGCCGACTGAAACCAACCATGACGGCAGTTTTGCCGTCACCTGTGCGTGGCATCACAGGTAATGCCGCTTTTGTGCAAGCTATCCATGAGAATGGCATCACCCATGATGCCATAGCCCAGACATGGGGCGGGCCAAACGTAACTGCGAGAAAATGTTCTCAGCACACCCCCTCAGAAAGAAGCCGACCCCGCCCGCTTCCCATGCCCCAGGAGCAACAGAACTATCCCTGTCCACAGGGATAGCGAGCATCGGATTTATGCCCCCACGGGGCAAAATCCATTCCCAGGGGAGACCCCTGAATACCCCCTCCCACGGCGGAAATTTGACAGAATGGAGGAATTATTTTGAGTACCAACTACAAAAAAGTACGGCTGAAAATCCGACTGACGGTCGAAGAAAAGACCAAGCTGGAGTATGACGCCGCCCTGTGCGGCCTGACCCAATCCGAATATCTCCGGCAGATTTGCTTGGGCAAGCGGCCCAGGCCCAAGCAGCCGCCGGAGTTTTGGGAAGATTATCGTCCACGCTCCCGACAAGAGCAGTGGGCACCGCAGGCAAAAGATTGAGATTTACTACAAGGCCGCTGGGATCATCGACATCGCTGACGACCTCTGTGAAGCCGGGGACGGCAGAGGACAGTGGCGTAAAGAGCGGAAAACGGCCTGAAAAAGCAGGACTGTGACCTTTTACAGTCACAGCCCTGCCTTACATAGAATACTTCGTTGCGGCACCTCGTCTAAAGGGAAGCCCTACCCACAACTGCGAAAATTGTAATATTCAGTCGCCCCGGTACGTCCGTGTAGCCTTGCGCTATGCGGGCGTTTTTCTATCCAGGCGGTGCTTCTGGACACCGTGTCCAGAGGCACGCTGCCGTTCCCCGCCCCTCCATTTCGATCTGTCCCTTTCCGCCAACATCGAAATGGAGGTTACATATTTTAGGGGATGAAGAGAATATGGGGCGCATTCCTTACAGAATCCGCAGGGCGAAGAATCTGCCTCTGCTGTTGGAAACGGCGGTAGAGCTTGCAAGGAGAAAAGCTGTTATTGAACCAGGGATAGTCGTGCCGCAGGGATACCAGGGCAGGATACAATACCTTCTACCTGTGTATCTGACAAACATGAAGAAGCCGGATCTTGCTATGACGCTGTCTGTTATGTCATTCAGCCTAATCGGGAAACAAAAATATAACTATCGTACTAATCACTTGAAGTATAGCAATGAACATAAGCAGATACTTTATTCCATGCTTAAACTTTGAAGAAGGCAGCAACATCCAACCAGACATTAAAATACACACGATGGAAACAACAGCACAAATTCCAAATGCAATATATATATTAGCTTGAGCGATTTTATCCAATAGTCCCGTCAAATACAATATTACATGAACCGCTTGTAGCGTCCCTGTCACAATATATATTTTTTGACTATTTTCAGATTTGAAGGAATTGCGTCTTAACAAAATAAGCAATCCAATTATCGTGAAAATAAGTAAAATTCCAATTCCTATGGCGATAGTAAAATTCATAATCTCACACCTATCTTCCAACGCTAAACCTGTGGTCAAAGGCGATCTGCTTGACCTGCTGCACCACGCCCTCGTCCACGGGGACCATCTTGCGGAAGTCGCCGGCGTCGTTCAGGCTCATGCCGGGCGTGCCGTAGGGGTTGACATGGGGCTTGCCCTGCTGCTTCTGGGCCAGCTCTCCGATGCGCTGCTGCTGGCGGTTTTGTACCATCTGTGTGATTGTCATGGGATGACCTCCTTATTATTGATTGCGTCCTGCTGACGCTCCTTGTTACTCGTAAATAGAATCAATCATCTGCTTCAGTTCGTCCATAGTGATGTCGCCGCTAATGACACACTCTGCCGGACCGTTAGCCCAGAGTGCCACAGGGCGTCCAGCATTGGTAGTAAGCAGATGTGTGATGCCCCCCGCTTCGTAGGGAATTGGGTCCCCTTCATCCTTTTGGAAATTTCCGAAACTATCATATACACGTTCTTCGTCTTCCAGGTAAATATTTACTTGGATCACCAAAGGATTTTTTTCCCACTGATACAAAGCATAAAATATGATGAGACTACCTTTCGCTGCCGCCTCTATATCTAAGTGGATCTGCACAAACTCCTCCGGCAGCCATTTCGGAACCACAGGACGATTTATACCATAGGCTGTCAGCGCCTCCTGGAGATCGGTATACTCTCCCGGTTCCTCCGGGATATGGAGGTCGTCCGGGTCTATGTATTCGATCTGCCCCGGTGCGAGGGTGATCTGCTCTGCCGTCCACTCGGCCAGCATCCGCCATATATCATAGCCAGCGGCGGCGGTTGCCACTGTGAGCAGCAGCAGGAGCGCTACCAGCGCCGCGACAAGCTGCCCGGTCCGCAGCAATCTGTGCCGGGCAGGATGGTCAGCCTGCCGAATCAGATGCTTCATCTTTCGCTCAAACTCCGGGGAAAAGTCATGCTCCGGCAGTTCCTCCAGAAGATCACCGTACTCCAGACGGGCCGCGTCCAGCATTACCCGGCGGGCCAGGTCATCCAACGCCTGATCTGTCATGGGAATCCCTCCTCTCTCGTTGTATCGCACTGGGGCGTGACTGCCCGGCAGCCACAAAATCCCCCTCTACTATGAGTAACACAGCGAGAGGCCGGATTCTCACAGGATTTTCAAAAATTTTTGAAAAAATTTTCTCTGAGCTTTGACGCCCATATCCTGGTTCCTTTACGGGCTAAGCAAAAATCCGCCCCTCACTATGCTTAACGCGGTGAGGAGGCGGATTCTCACAGAAAAACCCAAAGTATCTGAAAAAATTTTGCGGCCTTTTGGCGCGGAGGACATTCTACGCCTCCAACAAGAACCCCTCCCGCTCCACAATATCCCGCAGAAGCCGGCGTCCCCGGCTGATCCGGGTACTGACCGCCGTTTTACTCAGGCCCAGCTTGGCGGCGATCTCTCCATCGGAGTACCCGGACAGCAGTTTCATCTCCATGACGGCCCGGTAGGTCCGGGGAAGCCGGGCAAAGCTGTCCACCAGCGCATGGTAGTCGCTGATGGACTCCGACGGCTCGGCAAGGCCGTCCCAATCCTCCAGCGTGGCTTCTCCCTTCTGCTTCCTCTGGAGCGAAATGGCTTCATTTCTGGCGATGACCGCAACCTGCGGGGCCAGATCCTTGGCCGGAGTATTCTGAAACCTGGAAAATTTTTTGATGATTCGCAAAAAAGCGTTATGCACCGCGTCCTCCGCGTCCTGGCGGTTGTGCAGGATGCCGTCCGCTACCTGGTACATAAGGCCCCGGTATTTCAGATATATCTGCTCAAACTTCACCTTTTCCTCCGGTGTGTCGAGCATTTGCAGATAATAGACCAGCATCGGCTGTACCTCCCGTTCCCGGAATCTGGGCATGGTTCAGGTATATAACCTCTTATCTATTATCGGCAAATGACGTGAAAAATTAAGTTTTGCATGGAATAGAGGGGAGTTGTATCTATTTATGGCGCAACTGGTTCGCCGGGTTCGTCCAGGTCAAAGCCTGGGACGATGGTGGTCTCGGGGTATTCAGCGGAGACGCTGCCCTTGTCAGAAATATCATAAAGGCTGACTGTGATATTTTGTTCTACGAATGTTAGTGTATCATCATTGCGCTCCAGTTGATACAGGACAAAGTAATTACCCAACGAGGTTGGATAAATTTCGGTTCCAGCAATCGACCAAGGCTCATTATGAATTTCCCTCAAAACAAATACAGAATGCATTCCTTCGTGACATCCAGATAACCCAGGGGCTGGAACCATGTCTGCGTCTAATATTTCGTTGGAATTGCTTGCGCAAACAACATGAACCTCTGAATCAGCAGTTCCGCTCAACACTTCCTCCACTGCAATCGTCATGGTGGTGATATACCATGCTGTGTCGGAATCCTGCACACAAACACTGTTTAAGGAAGTAACAGTCCCTTGTACTGCTGTATTATTTTTAATGGTCGTTATTATCTGTTCCTCTGTAACAACCGGCATCTCGCTTTCATCAAAAAGGTGGGGAGCAACAATCTCTCTTGCTTCCAGGTTCATTTCTTTCATATAGTAAAAAAGAGGAATCAGGCTACTGACCGCAGGCCCAGGGCCAGGAGTGGGAATCTTTTCCGACCTCTGCAAAATGCCCGGCAACGTTGTCAATGCCACTGTGATGAGCAAGCCAAAGCACACCGCCGTAGCCCCCCACTTCAGCCAGCCATTCTTTTTCTGCCTATAAGCGGCATTTTCGCTACGCTCCAGAATATCGTCATCCACTACTCGCATAGCAGTGTATAGGTCTATGCTCCTCATAAATACCCCTCTTTCGCAAATTTGACTCTGAGCTTCTTTCGGGTTCGGCTGAGGATCACCGCAACGTGGTCTTCTGTCAGGCCGTACCGTCCAGCGATAGAGGCCACCGGCTCCGTGAAAAAGTACCGGCACACAAACACATTCCCGTCCCGCTCCGGCAGACTCCGAACGAAGCGCCGGATACACTCCTCCAGCTCCTTGACCTCGTATGCCGCCTCCGCATCCGTCCCGCCGGCCAGACAGTCCGCCAGTTCATCCAGAACAAGAATGATCTCCCCGCCGCCGCGTTTCTCCGCGCTGCGGGCGTTGAAGCGGTTGACGGACAGATTGCGGGTGATCTTTGCCAGGAACATCCGAAGCACGTTGGGCTTTTGGGGCGGCATCGCGTTCCAGGCGTGGAGCCAGGTGTCGTTGACGCACTCCTCGGAGTCCTCCGCGTTGTTCAGAATGTGATCCGCTATGGTGAAGCAGTAGGCCCCGTATTTGCTGGATGTCTCGGATATAGCGTCTGCGTTCTTCTGCCAGTACAGCTCTACAATTTGGCGATCTTCCATGCGATCCCACCTCTCTGTCCTTTTGAAGGTCCCTTCATCTTATAAGACAGCAAAGAACCAGAAAACCTTACAGCAATTTTTCAAAAAAATTTCAACTGCTATTTACGTCTATTGTATCAGACGCAAAATGTGGCGGGAAGTTCATACTTGCGCCAGATTTTCTACATGAATCAGGTCCTTTTTCTCTCTTTTCCAGGCGTACTCGGTCAGCTCCCACGCATTGCTGACCGTGTATCGGGCGTAGGCGATGAGGAACTGACTGTTGTCCACCATGTATCGGTTGGCCCGGACGATTGCCAGCTTCCGCGGGACTGTCTCCATCCCTGGCGGATAAAAGGAGCCGTCGAAACCGGCGGGAGTAAAGGACCGCTCCGCTGGATGGTAGGGCCGCAGATAGAACAACAGGATATCCGGGTGCTGCTTCTTCGCCTTCCGGACGGCCTGTGCCGCCAGCAAGTCAAACCTACCATAATTGCCAACCACAAACTGATCCACGCCATCCTCCACGATGCGTGTCTCTATCGCGGCGGACAGGGAGGGGAGTATGCTGTCTGGAGCATCCCGGTGACCAATGAAAAAGCAGGTACTCATTTTTCTCCATATCCTTGTCAGATTTTTCTCCGCAACTATGCTTATAAAGTCTGTTGCACTTACGGGTTATTATAACATAGCCAAGTTGCACTTACAATACAAGTATCTAAAAATTCGGGGGATACTTGCGGTATGATTGACTATAAAACGGTTGGGCTGCGCATTCGTGCGGTACGCCTGGAGAAGAAACTGACGCAGGAGAAGCTGGCGGAGGCCGCTGGGGTAGGGGTCACGCATATCAGCCACATTGAGACCGGCAACAGTATCCCCAGCCTTCAGGTCACGGTGGATATTGTCAACGCTCTGGGATGCTCCATGGACGAGCTGCTGTGTATGGAGGTCGCCCAGGCCCGGCCTGTGCGGGACAGCTGGCTGGGGGAGCTGGTGGCGGATTGCAGCGAGGAGGAGGTCAAGCTGATCACCGACACCGTTCTTGCGTTGAAAGCCTCCCTGCGTCGGCTGAACATCACGGAGCGGTAGATCTCTTTTCTCTGTGCTTCATCCCGCTGTTTCGGATCGTCCCTTTACGGGCTTGCATATCTATCAGGAAGATGATATACTAAGGGCATAAAAATCATAGGGGGGAGCAGATATGACGATCAGACCGTCCACCGCATTGCGCAACGAATATTTGCAGATCTCACTTTTGGCCCGTGAGTCCGGCGAACCGATCTTCATCACCAACAAGGGCGAGGCCGATGGCGTTTATATGAGCATTGAGGCGTATGAGGAGCGGGAGAAGATGCTGGCGCACCGGGCAAGCATCCTGGCGGCTGAGGCGGCGCGTCTGGCTGGGGCGCCGGCTGTCTCCCAGGAGGCTCTGGACGCCAAGGTGGAGGCGCTGCTGAATGGCAAGGTATAAACTGGCGTACCTGCATCCGGCAGAGACGGACATCCTGGGGATCGTCCGGTTCCACGCCGAACAGGTTGGCCCGGCGTCCGCCAAGGAGGTCTATCGGTCCATCCGGGAACAGATTGGACGCCTTCAGGACTTTCCGATGCTGGGGCCGATCCACCCTGACCCGGAGCTGGCGGCGCTGAACTACCGGAAGCTGGTGCTGACCAAGACCTATGTTGCGGTTTACCGGCTCATTGATGATACGGTGACCATCTATCGTGTGGTAAACGGAAAGACAGACTATCCCAAGCTGCTCAAATAGCTAAAGACGTAAAAGTACGGATATCCAGTCGGATATCCGTACTTTTATCTTGACTATAAATATAGTCATTGACAAGTCCTGACGATTGTGATAGACTCCTTCTTGACTATGGCCATAGTCAAGAAGGAGTTATCACTATGTCGACAAAATTAACAGACGCTGAATTGAAGGTTATGGATGTATTATGGGAAGAAGGTGAGCTGTCCGCAGTTGAACTGGCAAAAAAAATGAACGCCCGCATTGGCTGGGCGCGCAACACCACATATACGGTTGCCAAGAAGCTGGTTGAGAAAGGCGCGGTGAAACGACGTGACCCGTTTATCTGCCAAGCAGCCATATCCAGGAAATCCGTCCAGCGGGAGGAGGCCACGGAACTGATCGACAAGCTCTTTGACGGCTCTGCGGAGCTGTTCCTGTCGGCCTACGTCAGTGGGAAGAAGCTGTCCAGCGACGAGATTGACGGTCTGCGGCGGATCGTGGAAAAGCTGAAATGAGGGGGCCTATGGATATTGTTCAAATGAGCGTGCAGGCGGGGGTGCTGATCGCGGCCATCGTGCTCGTCCGCGCCATCACGCTGTACCGGCTGCCTAAAGCCAGCTTTCTGGCCCTGTGGGGAATTGTCATCGCAAGGCTGCTGATTCCCTTTTCCCTCACGTCGAGGTGGAGCGTTTACAACCTGTTTGCCGGACTTTGGGGACATGAGGACACGACGGTTCCCACTGGCAGCTATGTGACAGTCTGGGGCGGTCAGGCCCAGGTTCCGGCATTGCCTGAAGCCGCCCTGTCTATTCCTCCGGTGACTGCCCTGTGGATGGTTGGCGCGGTGATGCTTGCTGTGGTATTCGCCGTCCTGCTGGCAAAGAACTACCGGGCACTCAGGGCCGCAGTCCCTGTGGAAGACCACGCCGTTATCACGAAATGGCGGGAGGAGTACCGGCTGTTCCGGCCTCTGGCAATCGTCCGCTCTGACAAGGTGGACTCCCCGGCCTCCATCGGCATCCTGCGGCCGCGCATCATCTTCCCGCAGGGAATGGATCTGGACAACGAGCAGCTGGTTCGCTATATCCTTGTCCATGAATACGTCCATATCCGCCGCTTTGATACGCTGTGGAAGCTGCTGGCCCTGTGCGCGGTGTGCGTCCACTGGTTCAACCCCCTGGTCTGGGTGATGCTGGTTCTTCTCAACCGTGACCTGGAACTGTCCTGCGATGAAATGGTTCTGCGGCATTTCGGCGGGACAGAGCGGGCGTCCTACGCCCATTCGCTGATCGATATGGCGGAGCGGGGCCGTCCCTTCTCCTTCATGCACAGCTACTTTAGTAAGAACGCCGCAGAAGAAAGGATAATTGCTATTATGAAATACAAGAAAACATCGTTGCTGGCCGTCGTGCTTGCCCTTGTCCTGACCCTCGGCATGGCGACCGGATTTACAACGGGGGCCGTGGCGAAAGAGAGCGATTCTGCCCTGCCGTCCGGCCAGCCCACGGCTTCCGAGGGCAGCAACCAGGAGGCTGGGCCGCAGGATACCGACAGCGCTTTGGGCGGCTTGGCGTCGGTGAACCGTGGGGACGAACGCAAATTCACCCCGGAGGAATGGGCTGAGATTTTGAAAAAGGTCGAGGCCGGAGAAATCCTGCTCTTTGAGACAGCGGAAGAGGAGCGGGCGTTTTGGGAGGATGAGGACAATGCCGCCCTCAAGGAATCTCTGCTCTCAAAGAGCAGCATCGACATGGCGCTTGTGGATAAACTGACAGGTGTAGAACTGGCTGGTGCTTTAGACGGCGCTGAGGATATGATGCTGGAAGACGGTACAAACGGAGCAATTGTTTCGTTTATATCGAAGGATGATTCTCCGTTTGGTTTGGTGGATAAAACCGACTGCGGAGCTGAGAGCAGCGATGGGCCTTACTATATTGCAAATGAGGCCAGCGTCAAAGCGATAGAGGCTGGCTTTGGCTCAACGTATAAATGGCTCAGTTCCGAAGGAAGCGCCTATACGGATATTGCTCCCGGCACCGAAATCCCTGTTGGCATTGCGACTTTGGGCAAGGATCAAAGCATCGTTGTGTCTCTGAGTTACGAGGACCCTTCCGATTGCTCTGTAATCGAGGTGGGGCTTAAAAAAGAAAATTCCAGCGAGAAGCTGGTCATCAAGGAAGCGGGCGGTGATTTCGATGGCCTGTCTATGGAGCGAATCGTTGAGGAGAGCGGCGAGTATGTTCTGTATGTGAAGAATACAGGGAAAACCAGTGCTGGCTTTTCCATCAGCTACCTCATTCGATAAAGGAACCCATCTTTTTCTCGCTGCCGATTCAATC
>OFGC01001718.1_pt1 | contig 13497 bp, 8 predicted proteins | sample 1521691 | NCBI WGS metagenome assembly OFGC01 (sample SAMEA3504121, study PRJEB24116) | mouse gut metagenome | biome: mouse gut; feature: mouse-associated habitat; material: faeces | place: Denmark | collected 2011
TATATACCAATGAAATTTTTGTAAAAAAAGTCTAATTTTGACCTATAGATTTTTCGCTGGCTTGCGACTTATATAGTAAAGGGGCAATAGTGTCCAGGCGTGGGTGCCGAAAAACGTATCATAGAGTAGGCGTTATTTTTATCAATTTATGAAAAAAGAACTAACAAAGACCGGAGCATACTGGTTGTCATTCCTGTTTTCGATTTTATTGTTTCTGATTGTCTGCTGGTCAGCGGCATTTCAGGATACCACGGCGTATTGGGTGGAAAGTCTCGGTTACTTTCTGCTGACATACATCTGCATCGATGAATTCTCGAAACGCAAGAGTGATGTAAATCCATGGATGATAGGCTTTGCTGTCATCTTAGGGCAGATGGTTTTCCAGATACCTATCCGTGCCGTAGACTTCTGGGGATCTTATGGAAGCCTAATGATTGCTGTTTCATGCATACTTGCAACCATCCTTGCCGTATTCTGCTACAAGGATAAGCGACCCTATACGTTCATCCTGTCGTATGTTGTAATGTCGCTCTTCAATTCATGTATGGCAGACATGTGGAGCAAATATGTATTAGGCTAAAATTGTTGTACCATCGGTTTTTATCAAAATCCGATGGTACAACTAACGAACTTATAGTATTAGAGAATGAAATTTGTAGAGTGTATACTATTTGCTGGAGCAATCATGTGTGTCGCTTCTTGCGGATCGAGACATATTACGGACAAAGATGTCCTGGTGAAGGATACTGATTTTGAAGTTGTGCTGGAGGTTGAAGATTCAGTTGTTGAATTACCGGGAACGCTCCATATTAAAGAATGGAGAATGGTTAATGACAAATTACTATGCTTTACATCGGGAAACGATCTGTCTTTTCATATATTTGATGGAGACAATTTTGAGAAAACAGATTCCTTTGGTGTGATTGGCAATGGACCCGGAGAATTCGTAATGCCGTCGCTTGTCAGAGGTAAATCGTTAGAAGAGGTAATTTATGATCCGGCTCAACTCGCTATATTTAAACTCGATAGGAATTTGAATCCTATTGCTCTCGAAACGTCAGGACTATGGGGTACATATAATTTTCCTGTATCTGTTCGTAGTGGAATTATAGGTTTCACAGATAAACGTAAGAAAGATAAGGTATGGTTGATTAAGAACATATCTACAGGCGAGACTATGGATTCGCTGTTTTTTCTACATAAAGATATGAAGAATTCTAAAGTGCCTGTAGATTTCAAGGTCGCTTCGAATGATAGAAGATTTGTTGTTGCTCGTCAGTTCGCAGATGAATGCATTGTTGGAAATATTAATGATGACGGCAAGATTGAATCATGCAGATATTATGATGGAGTCGGGAAGCAACATATTGAAAGACCATATTATGTAGATGTAGACTGTGGGAATAAGGAATTTTACCTTCTTTCGATGAAGAATGTGGATTTCAGTGACCGTAATTCACCTAAAGGAATCTGTGAGGTTGAGGTATATAATTATGACGGCTACCCCTTGCGTCTTATGAAGTTGAATTTTATGCCGCGTAAGATGCTGCTTGATGAAAAAAGAAATAGACTGTTATTTATGTCAGCGATGGATGACAATGTGCATATTGTTCGTCTGTAAGTGTAATTATGCCAATTAATACGAGTTTTAAATAAAAAATACTTCCATTTCAGTGCTTTTAATTGAAGTTGTTTATTGAGAACGGTTTTTTAGTTATTTTAACTTTAGTAAAAAAGTTAAGATGACTTCAATAGATAAATTAAATAATGAAGATGATGATTAGGAACGCATTATGGATTATGGCTTTGGGAGTGATATTTATCCCTCTGGTATCATGTGTCAACCGTAAATCGGAGCAGGCGATTGAGGTCGGAGATTTGAGCGATAAGTATAAAGGCATGGCGGTGTCAGATCTAAAAGCTGTTGACACGATCTACTCATTTACGGAGGATTTTCCTGTGGATATCAGGGATGCCGGTGATAAGATGGTTTTGGTATTCGCCAAACAGGATACGGAGCTCCAGATTCTTGATAAGGAGAAGAGGGTTGTTACACCTGTCGCTGTAGCCGGCAACGGACCGGATGATGTTAATTCCCCATCTTTCTTTCAGAATAATTATATTACAGATGATGGTAAGGTAGGTCTATATGATCTCAACAGGAATGAACTGGTTTTTGTGTCAGCTGACAGTGCAACTATCAGCAAGAAACCATTGCCGGATATGCTTGTGCGCGAAAGCTGCGTGAATTATTTTGGTAATGAGGCGGTGTCGTATGCTGTCATGAAAACAGACAATTTCTTCAAAATTTCTGATTTGAAAGCCAATTTAAGCAAGGATATTCCTTACCCGTATAAACTTTCAGAAGAATCATGGGAGAAAATAAAATCCTTGCCGGGATACCTCGCTCCAATCATATATGCCGACAAAAAGAAGAACCGTATAATACTTGCGCAGTTTTATTTCGATATGTATTCAGTATATGACATGGAGGGGAACTTCATCAAGAGCGTGTCGCTTTCGGATGAGAATTTTGATGTGGATTCTGCGATAGACAGTTATTATGCATTGGATGAGAATGGCTACATAAGATATGCTCCCGGTGCAGTCTCCGATGAGTTCGTTTATCTCAAGCGGATGAAGATGGTGCCGGATTTGAAAGCGCAGAAGTATAATAAAGTCGAAAATAGTATTGTGAAGCTTGATTGGGACGGCAATCCTCTTGAGATTATTGTGGTGCCCGAAGGTTTAGGGGGATTCTGTATTGACAAAGACGGGAACATAATAGCTATTGTAAACTCGGCAGATGAAGATGGCAAAGACACCGAGTCATATCATATTGTCCGTTATGCAGTAGGCAGATAATAATGAAAATTATCGGTGTCGGTAAAAATTTAATCACGCAGAGTCGCTGAGGCGCAAAGGTTTTATGCCGCTCAATCCGGCGCGGAGGTCGTTACCACTCCTGTGGAGGCGCAGAGCCGTTGCGAAAAGTCCGAGACGAAAGCTTGCGCGGCAATGCTCTGGTTGCTTTGGGACTGTGGTCTATTTAGTTAGGAGTTAGGAATGAGGAGTTAGGAGTTCCTTATGTCTCAAACCTTTTCGCGTCAAATAAAAAAGCGAAGCTTTTGAAATGGTTTTAATGGTTTTGATGGTTTGATAAATAATATACTATGATTAATAATTAAATGTAAGAATGGTTACCGAAGGTTATCATGGTTAGAGAAAGAGGAGAGGAGGGCGGTATATTGCATAAGGGATTGGGATAATTAATATTTTTTAGCAATAATTTGCAAATGACGAAATTTGTATATAAATTTGGCGCAGAATATCCATTACGATAGGAAATGCAACTTATTTTTTAAGCTGTCCCGCCATTGAAAAACTCACTTCAGTCCCAGGACACCTCATTAGATATTTTGTAATTAATCCGCAACAATTGAACTAATTAATAACACCATGACTCAGAAATTCAGCAATCTACTGAAAGCGATGTTTGTGACTGCGCTGTTTTCAGGACTTGTTGTCAGTTGCAAAGACGACAATCCGAATGGAAATGCCGGAATCCAAACTGAATTCAATGTGACTATCCCTGAAACTGAAACAGCAGCCAAGCAGGGTACAATCAGAATTCCTCAGCAGGGTGGTCAGATCACCACTGCCGAGACCATCTACCTCGAGAAATAGGGTCAGTTCTTCCCTTGCACTATAAAGGAAGCAACGGAAGATCATTTCTCTTTTATTGTCCCCAACAATGTAGAGACCGGTACCTATAAGGTGCACGTTCGCAAAGACGGAAAGCGCACATATCTCGGCACGATCCGCATTACAATAGTTGAAAGACAAATCGAGATTCCTGAAGGAGCAACAATTTATGGTATTGTGGAGACAACAGAGGGTGAGCCTGTGGCAAACGCAGTTGTCAGTGACGGTGAGATCTGTACCGTGACAAATGCCGAAGGTATCTATGGCCTTCCCTCCAACAAGGAAAACGGCTTTGTTTTCGTCTCTGTTCCTTCCGGATATGAGCCTGTGACAAACGGAACTGTTCCGAAGATGTATGAGCTTACGCAGACCCGCAAGGAGGTTCCGGAGATCCAGTCATTCAAACTTAAGAAAGTCGAGGGTCAGGATAACTTCAAGGTTATCTTCATGGGTGACAAGCACCTTGCCAACCGTACCCAGGATGTTGTGCAGTATAAGAAATTCTGCGCTGATGTGATGAACTACAAGGCATCCAACGGTGGAACCAAGATCTACGGCATCACACTCGGAGACCTCACCTGGGATCAGTACTGGAAGAACGGTTACCTGCTCTCAAATTACGTGAAGACCGTCAATGAGAATATCAAGGATCTTATCATTTATAATGTGATAGGAAACCACGACCATGATCCTGCTGCTATAGGCAACCATGCGGCGGTGAATCCGATGCTTGAGAATGTAGCTCCCGCATGGTATTCCTTCAATATAGGACAGTGCCATTTCGTGGTGCTCGATGACATCGACTGCTCCGCATATGACGGCGTGAAAGACCGCCCCTATAAGCAGAACATCTATGGTGTGCAGCTCGAATGGCTGAAGAAAGATCTGTCGTATGTCGACAAATCAACACCTGTATATGTGATGACCCACGGATCCAACTATTCATATAATACATCCGTTGCAAACGCATACAACCTGCGCGCCAACACCGGTTCAGATGAGCTTATCTCGATTTGCTCCTCATTCAATGAAGTGCATTTCGTAAACGGTCACCTGCATCAGCAGCACACAATGATGCCCGCCGATGTTCCGGCCAACACATATTCCAACAAGGTATATGAGCACAATATCCCCGCTGTCTGCGCCGACTGGTGGTATTCAGGCTATTACACCCCCGGCTGCCATGTCTGCACAGACGGTGTCCCCGCCGGTTATGCAATCTTTGATTTCACCGGCAAGAACGTGAAATGGGGTTACAAAGGCACAGGCATGGACGAGAAGATCCTCTTCCGCGCATATGACCTTAACAACGTGGACTTCAGCAACGTGGCATGGAAGAATCTAAAGGATTCCAAGGTTATCGACACATTCCGTAGCCGTTATGAGACTCCCTATGCCGGCGACAAACGTAAGAACCAGGTGCTCATCAATGTATGGAACTGGAACTCCGGATATAAGATCGAGGTTAAGACCGCAAACGGGGAGACACTTGCTGCCACACAGATCAATGAATACGATCCGCTATCGATCGCGGCACTTTCCATCCCCTACTGGGATCGCAGTGCACTGACAAGCGTGCCCGGAACAGGGACAACCAAGCGTTTCCACTTCTTCCAGGTGCAGTGTCCGGATGCCGACACCAATCTTGAGATAACAGTCACCGACAACTTCGGTAATGTTTATAAAGAGACTATGGAGCGTCCGAAGGCATTCTCCACAGCTGCATACAGCATCAACAAATAAAATTAATCAGTCCGTCCCATGAAGCAGGATTTTATGGGACGGACTCTAATCCATAAACTAACTAATACCTACCTTATGAAACAAGTCAGAAGACTAATTCTACTGCTTGTGGTCCTGTTGACGGGGATCCCCGCATGGGCAGCCACAAGAGAAGTGACGGGTACTGTCACCGATGAACAGGGTGAGCCCCTGACCGGTGCCAGCGTAATGCTGGTGAATTCCCGCACAGGGTGTATGGCCGACCTTGATGGCCACTTCTCCATCCAGGTGCCCGAGGGCCCTGCGCAGCTGAAGATCGCCCTTATCGGTTATCAACCCCAGACAGTGAAGGTTGCAGCCAACCAGACTGTAATCAATATCAAGATGAAGGAAGATTCCCAGATGCTTGAGGAGACAGTGGTTGTCGGTTACGGCACACAGAAGAAAGTGAACCTTACCGGTGCGGTAGCAGCTCTTGACGGCAAGAGTCTTGAGGATCGTCCTGTCAGCAATGTCTCATCAATGCTTCAAGGTTCTGTTGCCGGTCTTAACGTAACGACAAGCTCCGGTAAACCCGGTTCATCATCAACGTTGAATATTCGTGGTCAAACTTCAATTAACGGAGCGAGTCCTCTCGTGTTGATCGACGGGTCTATAGGTGATATTGACCAGGTAGACCCCAACGATGTTCAGTCAATATCAGTTATCAAGGATGCTTCTGCGGCTGCTGTTTACGGTGCGCGCGCGGCATTCGGTGTGATTCTTGTAACAACCAAGGCTGGAACTGAGAAGGATGGTAAGGCTACTGTGCGTTACAATGGTCGATTCGGCTGGGTTGAGCCAACCACCAATACCGATTATGAGACTCGTGGCTATTGGCATCTTAAGGTGATGAACGAGTTCCAGTATGCCCAAAACAAGAGTTATCTTGTATCCAGCTATACAGATGAGGATTGGATGGAACTTCTTGCTCGTGTCAATGACAAGACTGAGAATCCTGAGCGCCCCTGGACAGTGGAGGTTGTTGAGAATGGTAAAAAGCGTTGGAAATATTACGGAAACAACGACTGGTATAATAGTCTGTTCAAAGACAAACGTTTCATGACCCAGCACAATGTGTCGCTCAGCGGAGGTTCAAAATCAATCAAATATTTCGTTTCCGGAGGTTACAAACATAACGACGGTATGGCGAAATTCAACAACGATAAATATAACCAGTATACTCTGCGTTCCAAGGTAGATTTCAAGATCAACAAGTATCTGAGCTTCGAAGAGAATGTATCATTCTTCGGCTCAACTTATAACTATCAGGGTGACGGTTCGATGGAGAACACTATCGGTTATTCCGGTGAGAATGCTCTTCCCATTTTTCCTTTGATGAATCCAGACGGTACCTATATTTATGAGAACTATATAATAGAGGGTGGCTACAAACCAGCCAACGGACGTCATATCATGATGATGCAGGGGCTTCATCCCGGTCAGAATAAGAAAACAAACTTTATGACCACAAGCCGTCTGAACATTACACCTATAAAGCAGCTGACTATCGCAGCCGACTTTACATACCGTTTCCAACAGAACCGTAACAATACACGTTCAAATCCGCTTCCTTTCCGCAAGGCTCCTGATGAAGACATCAAGTATTACAGCTCCGGTGCCGGTCAGGATGACTTCAAGGAGTCACTTGCTAACTATGATTATTATTCAGCGAATGTTGTCGCAACCTATAAGGATACATTCAAGGATGCGCACAACCTGACTGTGATGGCCGGTTATAATTATGAGAATCGTAACTATAAGACATATTCAACCTATGTCAAGGAGCTTGGCACTAAAAACCTCAATGACCTTGGACTTGCCAGCACGATGGATGGAGTCAAGGTGACTGGAGGACAGAACCAATACTTCCTACAGGGTATCTTCGGTCGTATCAACTATGACTACCTTGGTAAATATCTTGTAGAGTTGTCAGGACGTTATGACGGAACATCACGTTTTGCAAAAGGTCACCGCTGGGGTTGGTTCCCATCAGGGTCTATCGGCTGGCGTTTCAGTGAGGAGAAATTCTTTGAGGGGCTGAATCCATGGTGGACAAACGGTAAGATCCGTGTGTCTTACGGTAGCCTTGGTAACCAGAATACATCCAACTATTACACGTTCCTTCGTCAGGTTTCTATCTTGAATGCCGATGGAGGCGACAGCCGTCCTACATTGACATTCGACAAGACATCCTTTGCTAAATATTCATCAATTGGTGCTCCTATTGCTGAAGATTTCACATGGGAGAAAGCAAATCAGTGGGACCTTGGTTTCGATCTCGGTTTCTTCAACAACCGACTCAATGCTATTGTGGATCTTTACATCCGTGATACCAAGGATATGATTACCACAGGTAAAACGCTCCCCGCAGTGTATGGAGCATCTTTCCCAAAAATGAATGCGGCTGATCTCCGTACAAAGGGTTATGAGTTTAGCCTTGAATGGCGAGACTCCTTCTCTTTGTTTGACAATGAATTTACATATAATATCGGCGGAAATATCTCTGAATACCGAAGCACCATCACTAAATTTGACAATCCGGCATTTAACCTGGGTGATCATTATGTAGGTGAGGAGTATGGCGAAATCTGGGGTTTCAAGACAGATGGTCTGTTCCAGTCATATGAAGAAGCGCAGGAATATGCATCTAAAGTAGATCTTTCATATGTCAAGATAGGCATGAGTGAAGGATGGCAGGCTGGTGACCTTAAATTCGTTGATGTCGATGGCAATGGTAAAGTTAACAACGGAGATAACACGCTTAATAATCCTGGAGACCGTGTCAAGTTAGGTAATGAGCTTCCCCGTCTTCAGTATGGTTTCCGAGCTGGCATCAACTACTTTGGTTTTGATGCAAGTGTATTCTTCCAGGGTATAGGTAACACGTACTGGTATCCGGCGAAAGGTGCAGGTGGTTTCTGGGGTCCGTTCTCAACATACCTTAGAATTACGTACATGCCTTATGACTTCAAGGATATGTATTGGACAGAAGATAATCCTGATGCATATTTCCCCCGTGCAAAAGGAAAAGGTGCAAGTAGTGGTTATCTCCAGTATACCAACGACCGTTATCTGCAGAATGTGCGTTATTTGCGTCTGAAAAACCTGACAGTAGGTTATACATTCCCGAAGAAATGGACACGTGTTGCCGGAGTTGAAAAACTCAGAATTTATTTTACTGCCGAGAACCTTTGCTATTGGTCACCGGTAAAGAAAATAACGAGTTATATCGATCCAGAGGCTTGTACGGATACAGGTAATGACCATTATGATATGCTTACATATCCTATGCCCAAGACCTTTACTTTCGGTATAGACCTGCAGTTCTAATCTAATATTCAGTGATAACAATGAAAAAATATATATTAATGGCTTTTGTCGGATTGCTTGGACTCACAGCTTGTGACAGCAATCTTGACGTGCAGCCTCTCGATAAAGTGGATCTTGAAAATTATTTCAGATCGGCTTCCGAAATGGATTTGTATTCAACAGCTTTCTATTCAATCCTTGAGGGTAAACCATACTCTTATCAGGATGACCATATAGCAAAGCAGGTTCTCAGCAATGAACTTCTTTGCGGAGATGCCAGAGTGGTTCCCGGTAGTAGTTCAAACTGGAAGTGGACGACATTGCGTAATATCAACACACTTCTTGAATATGCTCCGAAGAATTGTTCTGATCCAGAAGCAGTAACCAAATATTCGGCGGTAGCACGTTTCTTCCGCGCTTATTTCTATTTCGATAAAGTGAAGCGTTACGGTGATGTGCCATGGATTGACCGTCAGTTGTTCTCGACGGATGATCAGCTTTATGCACCACGCGATTCTCGTGAGCTTGTCATGAGTAAGATGCTTGAGGATATTGACTTTGCAATTGAGAATTTGCCTGACAGCAAGGCGGAGACAAATGTCGCTAAGGTGACAAAAGGCGCAGCTCTCGCTCTTAAGTCGCAATTCTGTCTTTTCGAAGGCACGTTCCGCAAATATCATGGTATCACTCTTGAAGGACATGACTGGCAGTTTTATCTTCAGCAGTGTGTTGACGCATCTGAGAAACTGATGAGTGGTCAATATGGTAAGTATGCCCTTTACAATACAGGTAAACCTGCATCTGATTATCGTGATCTCTTCACACGCATAAATGCTGCCGACACCAAAGGTGAATATATACTCAGTGTCGCTTATAGCCAGACACTCAGCCTTTACCATAACGCTAATACTTATGCGGTTGGTAACAACCAGGGTAAGCCGAGTCTGATGCGTAAGCTTGTAGCGTCATATCTTATGAAAGACGGTACACGCTTTACTGATAAGCCGGGCTGGCAGACAATGGTGTTTGCAGATGAGATGAAAGACCGTGATCCTCGTCTTGCCCAGACACTTCGTGCGCCGGGACACAAGCGTTATGATGAAAACGTGGTTACAAGCTGTAATTTCCAGGTTTCATCCACAGGTTATCAGCCCATCAAATATGTGACAGCCCAGCGAATAAACAATAACGACTGTGACATGACATCCCGTTCACTCACAGACATGCCTGTTTTCCGCTATGCAGAGGTTCTTCTCAACTATGCTGAGGCTAAGGCTGAACTTGGTTCGCTTTCACAGGCAGATCTTGACAAGAGTATCAATCTTCTCCGCAAACGTGCCGGAATGCCTGACATGAAAGTCGGTAATTCAGCAGATCCCTTCCTGCTCAGCGAGGAATATGGTTATTTCAACTGTAAAGATGGTGATATTCTTGAAATCCGCCGTGAGCGTGGTATTGAACTCGTGCAGGAGAATCATCGTTTCTGGGATCTGTTGCGCTGGAAAGAGGGTAAGTGTATTAACCAGCCATGGTATGGCATGTATGTTCCCGGTCCCTGTGAACTTGATATGTCTGGTGATGGGAAGCCTGATGTGTATTTCTATGCTGCCGGTTCGACCAAACCCTCAGTATCCGGTTCTGCCATTGCACTTGAGATTGGAAAAGATATAAGATTATCTCAGGAGACAAAGGGTAATACATGTGATCATCACACCCAGAATCTTCAGAAGTTTAATGAGGACAGAGATTATCTTTATCCGATTCCCAGCCAGCAGATAAAACTCAATCCAAATCTTGTTCAGAATCCTGGCTGGACTAAATAATCATGATTATCAAAGAATAATTATATGAAAACTAAAATAAATCTTTTATTACTGTCTCTCATCACCGTGTTCGGAGGTTTCCTCGCGTCGTGTGATGATGATAAAGACGGAGTTGCAGAGGCTGTGATAGGTAGTTCGCGCAGCATAGAGTTTCCGGCTCAGAATACTGCACCTGTGATGGTTGTCATTGTTTCGGATGGAAATTGGCACTGTGACGCTCCTGAATGGTTGACTGTGACACCGAATTCAGGCGGCGCCGGTACAACTGACGTACTGATCAGTGCTGCTGAGAACTATCGCGATGGCATCGACCTTCCGAGAAAGTGTACTCTCAAATTCATGGGCGAGACAAAGCGCAGCATATTTGAGGTCTTGGTTCGTCAGGCTGGTGATAAGTTCCGCGACATCAAGCCATCTACAATTGCTGAGGCTGATAAGATGGAGGAGGAATCCGCTGTTGAATTCGTAGACCTTCCTGTCATGACATCTACAAAAAATGGCTTTGTGGGCACTGATGGCACAGACTTGGTTTATGTAACAGGAGATGCAGCTCAGGCGCAGCCTGGACAACTTGTAACCATGCTAGGTACAATCGAGAAATCTGACGTGATGCTTACTGTTGTTCAATGTGATAAGATAGATGGTGTTAAGACCGGTGATGTTCCGGCGATTACAGCTGTTGATATCACAAAAAATATTGATCAATATAAGTCTGATAAACGCTCTTTTATCAAGGTTACAGGTGTCTATGATGGCTCGAAACTTAAGGTTAATGGTTCCTCATTAAGCGTATCGGTTGAAGATTGCAACAAAGATGTAGACCTTTCAAAATTTGGTGGTCATCTTTTGACTTTGACTGGCGTTTACTCCGGAACAGCTTCACCGGTTGTCCGTATGATTGTTACTGATGTTGAAGACCTGGGTGCAAATGAGACAATCTATTTCCAGAGCAGGTTCGAAGTTATTTGGGCAAGATTCGCAGACTGGGTTAAATCTGGTTCGTCAACAAATATGGATGCAATGGGAACTGATAATAGCGGTGTGTATCTCCCGAATATCGGAACTCCCAAAGTTGATGGCGTTTCAGCACTTGATGTCCTTACTGAAAATGGCTGGATAATTAATGGTGGCGGAAATGAGACAGGTCTTGGAACAGGCTGTAATTTCCAGAAGTTCTATCTGAAGATGGGATCTTCCAACAAACAAAACTCTGCTACGTTGCCCGCTATTGCCGAATTTGGAGATGGCATAACAGGAGTGCAGGTATCCTTCGATTGGTGTCCTTGGCGCGATGGAACGTCTGCTGATAAGAAAGCATATGACCCGACTCAGATAGTACTTATCGTCAAAGGAAGCGGTTCGACTACTCAATTCCCGATAGAGAATCCGGCTCCGGCAGCAGGAGAGCAACTGAAATGGTATAGCGTTAATGTTGATCTCGGCACACTGAAGGTTGATAAAGATACAAGAATTGAGATTCGAAATATCGATGACCAATATCTCCCAAATGGTGCTAAGTCAGGTAAATTCCGTTGGTTCCTTAACAATATTAAAGTTTATAAAGAGAAGGAATAATCAAGCAGCTTTCATAAATTGATATAGCGTGTCCGCCGGTGATAATCGTCTCGATTTCACCGGCGGACTTTTATGTTGCGTAACATATAATAGACTGTTGCTATATTGCTGCATTTTGCCTTACTTTGTAATTGATAGAATTAACCTGATTATTAACCTAACTTTACAGACAATGAAGAAGTTCGTATTGTTTTCAATGGCATTCGCCATTACCATGGTATTTGCAACCTCCTGCAATAATGAGGCTCCGGATGTATCCTCCGAAATCCAAGTAGTAAAACCAGAAAAGCGGAAAACAGTCAAGCTCAAAAAAGATATTGTTGAACTTTCGTCATCAGACGCATCCTTAGTTGCGAATCTGGTAAAAGGTGATAACAAGCTAACGCGTTCGCTTGCTGACAATGAAATAATCGGTACGGTTACAATCAATGATTCCGAAGGTAATCCCTCGATATATGCGGTCAACTTCACCGATGGTTATATGCTCATTTCAGCAACAAAGAAATATTACCCGGTGCTCGCTGTCATCGATCATGGCACATTCTCCATGGACGAAGCTCCCGATGGCGAAAAATTCCTCATCAACGGGATGCTTGCTAACATCTCCGCAATCCGCGTCTCCACTCCAGACTCCACCGCTACCCGCATCGCCCGCGAATGGCTCCGCTACGAAGAGCCGACGCGCCCAGGCCGCACACGCGGACTCAATGAGCCAACAGAAGAGGAGTATGAGCAGGCTTATGACTGGATGTATGAGGTATACTATGATCTTTGCTTTGGATATTTATACTATTTGAATGAATGTAAGGATATATTGCCAGAAGATGTTTATGAACATTATTGTAAGCGAGCAGAAGGACATGCTGATGATTTGTACGGGGGTACGAAATATGGGTATGAATACACGGCGATTGTTGCACCTGTTAGGGAAGGTGTGCTTGATGTGACCTGGCCATGTCTGACTACTACATGGGATCAGGATTATGATGAATCTGCTTTTGCTATTCCCTTTGGATGCACAACGATAGCAGCAGGTCAGACTATGAAATATTTTAGACATCCTTCATCTTTTGATTGGGATAATATGCTTGATAACAAGTGCACTTTTACAACTACTCTTTTTTTGAGGCAATTAAAGAAGGAACTAAATATAGATGACCAAAATGCAGGATCTTTAGACGATGTTGTGAGGGTTTTGTCAAATTATGGATATAGTTGTTATAAAACCTCGCATAATCAATACGCTGTTAAAAGATTCTATATAAACATAAGAATAGTATTCGTTATTTTCTTGAAGTTCGTCGTCGTTTTCACTCGACAG
>OFGC01001719.1_pt1 | contig 13495 bp, 9 predicted proteins | sample 1521691 | NCBI WGS metagenome assembly OFGC01 (sample SAMEA3504121, study PRJEB24116) | mouse gut metagenome | biome: mouse gut; feature: mouse-associated habitat; material: faeces | place: Denmark | collected 2011
ATGCTGCGCCCGCTTCTTTTCTCCAGTCAGTACCGTTCCTCCAGTTCTCCCGGATGTCTGGCCCGGAGCGCCCTGGCACAGTCTCCGCGGCCGGTCTCCTCCAGACGGACGCAGTAGTCATAGAGATATCCCCGGCAGTGGAAGGGACCGCCCTCTCCGATAACGGACCACAGCGGGTCCGTGGGATCCCGGCGGGCGCTGCGCACCATGTTCTCCGCTACCCAGCGTTCCAGATACCATGCGCCGTGCCAGCATATCTCAGGGTACTCCCGGGCCACATTGCGGGTCTCATGGGGATCTGTCGGAATGTGAAACAGCTCCTCGTCCTCCGTCAGATGGTAGCCGTCGTGGTAGGTGCGGATATAGATCCAGTCCTCAAAGCGCACCGCGCGCTGGCACACGTGGGCACACTGGCTGACCACAAGGTATTCCCTGCCTCCATTGGCCCCGCTGCGTACCAGCTGGGCAAAGCTCTCGCCGTCATATTCCACGGGATTGGGCTTTCCGACAACCCGGTTGCAGGTAAATGGCTTTACCCGGTCCCCCAGCAGCTCCGCCAGCGTGGGCAGCAGATCCACATTATAATGGAACCCGCCGGATACGGCTCCGGCCGCACAACCGGGCCATTTGATAATCAGGGGGATATGGGTGACGATTTCGTCCGCCTCTCCGTGTTCGCAGTAGGAACCCAGCTCTCCCAGATTTTCACCGTGGTCGGAGGAGACGATGATGGCAGTGTCCTCATAGATGCCTTGCTCCTTCAATATTTCGACCAGCTGGCCAAAAAACCGGTCGGCATACCACACGCCGGTGTCATATTCGTCAATCAATGCGCGGAAATCCTCCAAAGAGGTGATCTCTGTAATTTGGCGGGGGTGGGCCGCATCAGGAGAAGCCCGGTAGCCGTTGACCTCGCAGGCGCTGTGTGCGCCCGGCTTACAGGTCCGGTGATATTGCAGAAGCTCCTCCGTCATCCAGTTGTCGGGCAGAGGCGAGTCCGCGAAGGGCCTGCCGTATTTCTCTGGCGTACGGTAGGGAATGTGGGGGTCCCATACATGCACATGGAGGAACCAGTCATCCTTGCCCCGCTGCCGCTCCAGCCAGTCTGCGGCAATGGGAAACACGTCGTCTGCCGGTTCCAGACCTCGCTTTCCCACGTTGAAGCACTCGTCAAAACCTCCGTAGAACCACCATGCCCCGTGGCGGTCCGGAAAGCTGCTGATGGTTGCCGTGTGGAATCCGGCCCGGCGTATGACGGCAGGCAGATTGTACCGTCCGCTGAAATCCGCCATGCCCCGGTCCCGTCCCTCCGGGCGCAGTTCGGCGTTGATCCCTCCGTGTCCCACGCAGCCGGTGTGGATACCGAACCGTCCGGTCATCATAGCCGCCCGGCTGGGCAGACAGGGCGCATCGGAACAGTAGTAGTCCGTGAAACGAACGCCCTCGGCGGCCAAGGCGTCAATGTTGGGAGAGGTGGAGCGCTGGTAACCGTAGCACCCCAGATGATCTGGACGCAAGGTGTCAATGTCCACATATAAGATCCGCATGATTGATCGTCTCCTTCTTTTCCTTAAAGCGCTCCGCGCTGTGCCAATCCCGCCAGCTCTTCCAGCCGCGGCGCGGCATAGGCGAAAAACTCCCGATAGGCGCTGCAGAAATAGTTGCGCCCCAAGGTGCCATCCGGCTGCTCCCGGTCCCGCCGGCAGCCGCCTCTGCACAGGGCCCACCACCGGCAGTCTGCACAGTCCGGATGCACCTGTTGGGAGTTCTCAATAAAACCCAGCTCCTTCCTGCGGCGCCGGATATCCTCGAAGCTGTCCGTCCGGAGGTTGCCGAGGCGGTAGCCGTCCAACACATAAAAATCACAAGGGTATACGCTGCCGTCCGCTTCCACCACGTTCTGCTCGGAGCAATGTCCCGCCATTCCGCAGCTCTCCGGCGGACGCAGCAGCAGCATGCCTACCAGATTTTCGAAATACCGGTTATAGACGAACTTCCCGGCCTTTACATCCCGGTACCAGTTGTCAAACAGTGTCTTCAGAAACCGCCCGTACTTTTTGGGTGTCAAAGAGTAGTCAGCCCGGCCCCTCTCTTCGCCCATGGGGTCCAGGCAGGGGATATACTGCTGATAGGGCAGATTGTTTTTCTGGAAAAAGCGGTATATCCGGCCAATACTTCCCGCAGTCAGCCCCGTTACCACCGTAAGGATGTTGAATTCCACCTGATGGGCCTTCAACAGAGAAATTCTCTCCATCACCGTGTCAAAGGAGCCCTCTCCGCCGGGACTTACCCGGTTGCAGTTATGAATCTCCCGGTCTCCATCCAGGGAGATGCCCACGAGAAAGCGGTGTTTCCCCAGAAAAGCCGCCCACTCCTCATCCAGCGCCATGCCGTTAGTCTGCAGCGCATAGTGTACCGGCAGATGACAGACGTTATATTTTTCGGCCCTTTCCACAACCTTGCGGAAAAATTCCAGACCAGCCAGTGTGGGTTCTCCTCCTTGAAAGGCGAAGGTCACATCGCTATCGGCCCAGGCAAATGTTTTTTCCAGCACCAGAGACAGCGTCTCCTCCGTCATAATGCCGTAAGAGGGGGTCTCCCTCCTGCACATCTCGTCTGCATAAAAGCAGTACCGGCAGCGAAGGTTGCACAGCCCGGAGGCAGGCTTGATTAAAAGTGAGAGGTGAGCCATCGCATGTCCTCCTTTTCCGGATCTATCTCATCTCCACAGCGTCTCCCACAGTCCCGCCGGGCGGCGGACCTATCGGCCAATACTCCTCCCGCCCCTTAGAGCCTGTTTACTATCTCAACGAGTGCGGATTGGCGAGTGGATTTTTTGTCCAGCGAGGCAAAAAGCCGCAGCAATCCTGACGGATTGTAAGGTTTTTTAACGAAGTCTGGGCGGAAAATCCGCCGTCAAGACGTGCGCGGGGAGATAGTAAACAGGCTCTTACAGACGGGTATCCCATTTTCCGCAGAAAGGGTCCACAGGGCTCTTTCCCGTAAACAGGCTTCGTCCAGTGAGCTTTTCCACCAGCGCATCCAATACCCGGTCATTGTTGGAGTAGCAGTTGATGTATGTGCGGATTCGCGGGAAATCAAGCAGGTGGTAGGGATTCTCCAGAGAGACGAATACGGTAGGCACGTCGTTGAGATAATGCCCGCAGTCCGCGCCCATGGGCTGTTTCCACTCAATGCGCACTACTGTCTGGTTGCTCTTGGTGGATAAATTGGCGGCATAGAGCATGAGATCGTACTGTCCTACTATCTCCTCATATTTTGTGGTAAAGCCCTCGCCGTAAGGCTGCGGCACGAAGGTATCCACCTGGAATCCCTCTTTTATCAGCCGCTCCTTCAGCATGCCGCAGGCGGCCGTTACTTTGTAATTGCCCTCCCCGCCGGCGGGAGGCTCGATGGGATAGAAGAGGATGCGCGGATACCGTTCCGGGGTGATGGGCAGTACGCCGGCTTCCTCCTTGACAAGGGTAATCGCCTGGTCTGCACAATCCCGAGACCATTGCAGATGCTGCTCACAGCCCACCACCCGCTTTGCCTGCTCCAGATCCGGCCCCGGCTTCCCCAGATGAAGGCCCAGAGCCGCCTTGACAGCCAGGATCCGTGTTACCGCCTCGTTCAGACGCTCCGGTGTGATGACGCCGCTGCGCACGCCCTCCAGCATGAAGCCATAATCCTCTTCCAGATTCCGGGCAAACAGGAACATGTCTGCTCCGGCAGCAATGGAAGCGGGTACCGCCAGACGGCGGCTCATTGGGATGGTATAGCCCGCCATGGTGGTAGCATCCGTCACGATCAGACCATTGAAGCCCAGCTCGCCCCGAAGAAGTCCGCCCATCAATTCTTTTGACAGGCTGGCTGGCAGGATATCCCTGTCCGCCAGTCTGGAATCCAACCGCCTGCTCCAGGCTGGCTGCATAATATGCCCCACCATGCAGGTGAGAGCGTCAGCCTCAATGCAGGCCCGATAGGCCGCGCCGTAGGTTTCCATCCAGGCCTCGCAGTCCATGGAGTTAATGGTGGTAACCAGGTGCTGATCCCGTTCGTCCTGTCCGTCTCCGGGAAAATGCTTAATGGATGCCGCCAGACCCAACTCTTGAATCTTTCTGGTATAGGCAGCACCCATCTCCCGGACACGGACCGGGTCGTTGCCGAAAGTGCGGGTATTGGTGATAGGGCTGCGGAAATTAGCGTCAATATCGATGATCGGCGCAAAGGCCCAGTTGGCCCCAACAGCCCTGCCCTCTTTCCCACATACCTCAGCCAGTTTTACTGCCATATCCACGCTGTCCGTAGCTGCGACCTCCATGGGAGAACCTAGAAGGGTACCCTCCTCCACGATGCCATTGCCTCCCTTCTCCAGGTTGGCTGCGATGAGGGGAGGGATATTCAGCGCACCTTGGAGCGCCTGTGTGAAGGAAACCGCCCGCTCGGCGGACACCACACGGTACATACATCCGCCGGGTTTCAGAATACCCAGGACATACTCCAGCTCGGAGGGCACTGCCTGCTTGAACAGGACGCAGAACAGCTGTCCCACCTTGTCCTCCACCGTCATGGCATCCCGGGTGTGTTCCACCCAGGCGGCGGCCTCATCGCCCAGATAAAACGGCCTTGCCCGCAAATCAATTTTCATAGGGAACCATTCCTCCTGTTTTGTTATTCCTCCTGCGCGCCCGGCTGTCCCTCCGGCAGCCAGTAGGGCCGGAATCTCAGCGGCAGCGGCACATCGGTATGCACATAGCGTTCAGGGAGCAGGCGGCTGTCCGGCGTTCCCCGCCAGGTCTCCCGGTTGACTGCACCCCGGCAGGCGCCGAGACGGTTGAGTACGGCCAAACCTCTGGCCCGTCGATTCTTCTCCTCCACGATCCTATGTGGATCTACGGCGGAAAAGCTTTCTTCCCGCAGAGCGGCGGCAGTTTCCGGCATCTGGAAGAGCAGATTTTCTGTCTCCCAGAAATCTTCCTCCGGAGCCGTCAGCAGATCCTCTCCAGGAAAGTCCGGGAAGTGGACAAGCTTGTACCGGCCTTTCCGTGCCATTCGTCCATAGTGGAGCCCGTAATTATAGGGAGATGTAATCCACTCGCTGATTACGGTATGCGCCTCCGGCTCCTCTCCGGTCTGAAGGGCGGTCAGCAGACTGTGTCCATCGCAGTCCGGCAGCGGCGGCCCTCCGGCCAGGTCAATGATCGTGGGTGCGATGTCCAGCAGACCGACAGGCGTCCGCAGCCGCCGGTTTGCCGGTATGCCCTCCCCGGCAAAGAGGGCGGGGATCCGCAGGGACGGCTCGAACAGCGTCTGCTTTCCGTACAGGCCCCGTTCCCCTGCATGGTCACCATGGTCGGAAAGGTAGGCAAATACGCCTTTCCGACCTGTACGTGACAGGTAGTCTGTCCACGCTGCCCGGACAGTACCCACACAGCTGTCCTCAAACTCGATCATCCCGTAATAGGCCGCACGGACCGCGCGGACCAGATCTTCTCTGCTGTCTCGAGGCTTTTCCCTGCAATAGGAGGGGATGTCCGCTTCCAGGTTTCCCGGCAGAGAGACCCGGTCATAGTAGTGCTGGTATAGCTCCGGCGGCGCGACATAAGGGTGATGAGGACCATAAGTGCCTACCACCAGGCATTGAGGCCGTTCATGGTCCCTTCTCAACCAGGAGGCGGCTTGTGAAACTACATACCGGTCATATTCCAGGGCCGGAGAATTACCTCCGCCTACCGCCTGCAGGCATCCCGCGCCAGTGAGCAGCACACCGCATGGAGCCAGGTTCCGCAGGAAGGCATCCTGTCCGCCGAAGTCTGTAGGCGTAACATCCAGTGCGATCCGTCTGGAAAAACCGTGCCTCTGATCCTCTCCCTCAAAGTGCATCCGGCCGCAAAGCACCGTCTCATATCCGGCCAGCTCCAGCGCGTGAAGAAAAGTGGGCATTTCCGGATGAATGGAGCCATTATTGATAAATACGCCGGTGTGGCTGGGCAGCTGCCCGGTAAGCAGGGACATGCGGGCAGGCACACACAGCGGGCAGGGAGTATAGGCTTGTGTGAAAGTCACACCTTCCCGTGCCAGCCGGTCCAGATGGGGTGTGCGTACTGTACCGTCCCCCATATGGGCCTGGACCCGTCCGTCGTGCTGATCACTCAAAAAAATCAGGATATCCGGCTGCATAGCCACATCACCACTCTTTCCGGTTGATACCGCCACTCGTCTTGTCGCTTCCGCTGGTATGAGAATTATGGCAAACTTACCATTTGACACGCTCTGTCATTGCTTGTATAATATCATCAATAATTGTCATTTTTCAGACAAGAATTGTGGTAAAGGAGACAGTATCCCATGATGAAGCTGTCATTGCGGTGGTTAATCACCACTGTTCTGCTCTTCGCAATTGCAGCTTTGAGCATTTTCACCGCTTTTTTTACTATCGAAATCAACCGCTCTATTCCAGAGGAATTTGCCCGCACGGCGTTCCCCACGCTCCACACGGTCCAGATCCTGTTGGATCAGGATCTGCAGGTGGTTGAGCAGTACATTCACAGCACCGCTCACAGCAGCGCCTCCCGGAATCTGGGCAGCAGCTCTGATTTCACCGGCTACTACATGGCCTCCGAAAAGTTCCACGCGGAATACTCCCCGCTCCTGGCCGCAAACTCCTCCATCGCCGCCGTCTTTGTGGTGGAGACCTCCAATCAGGTGACCCATACGGTCTACGGTTCTCTCTCCGGAAATACCGGCGTGGAGCGCGTTGCCGAGAAGGAGGGTATCCGTCAGGGGGTAGCCCAGCTGGTCTCCAGCGGCAGTGTGCAGACAGATGGATGGCACCACATCCCCATTGCTGGCACCATGGCCCTGTACCGCGCCGTGTATTGGGCGGGACGGTACACCATCTGCCTGATTGATCTGAATGCCGCAGTGGACTATTACTCCACGCTCTACGGCATTCCCGGCACCCTGGTTTTGGCGCGGGAAGGAAAGATCCTTACATGGTATGATACTGGCGGCGGAGAGATCTTTTATGATGCGGATCTCGTCAGATACTCCCTCCCCGAGTCCTCGCACAGGATCGTGCTGATTCAGGATCAGAACTCTGTACTGGATATGCTCTGCATTCTCCCCATTGGAGAACTCAGCGGAAATGCCACGCTGCTGCAGTGGATGACCATCGGCATCGCCATCCTGCTGCTGGCCATCTTCCTCTCTGCGTACATCTACTTGAAGCAGAACTTTGTCCGCCCCATGAACGGTCTGATGACTGCAATGGAGTATATCCGCAGCGGTGATCTGGACGCGCTTCCCCAGGCGGAGTACGCCAGTCAGGAATTTTCCGCACTGTACTCCACCTTTCAGAAGATGATCTCCGACCTGAAGCAGATGAAGATCCGCGCTTATGAGCAGGATCTGGAAAACCAACGAGTCCATATCAATTCTCTGCGGCTGCAGATACGTCCTCATTTTTATCTGAACTGTCTCAAGGCACTCTACGCTTCTGCCGCTATGGGCAACTTTGACCATGTGCAGAGCCGGATTATGCACCTGAGCAGTCATCTGCGCTACTGCTTCACCCTCCAACGCAGCAGCGTTCCTCTGCGGGAGGAGCTGACCCAGTGTCAGAATTATCTGGACATGTTCACCATCGGCCAGCCAGGGTTCAGCGAGCTGCACTTAGATGTTGAGGATGCTCTGCTGGATTTTCTAATTCCACCCATGACGATCCTGACCGCTGTAGAAAACTCCGCCAAACATTTTCAGAGCGGCCGCCAGCGCTCGGACAGCCTGCATGTATATATCACTGCCAGAACTCTCCGCATGGAAGAGGACAGCATCGTAAACATCTGCATCCGTGACAATGGATCCGGGTTTTCTCCTGAAGCACTTGAACTGATACGCCATCCCGATGCCGATCACATCGGTGTGAGCAATATTGTCCAGCAGCTGAAATTCTACTTTGGTTCCGCCTGCGAAGTAGCTTTTACCAACCAGGACGGGGCTCAGATCGATATTTTCATTCCAGTCAAACGGGAGGAGGACAGCCATGAATCTGCTGATTGTTGACGATCAACCATTGGTTACGGACGGACTGGAACAAGGCATTCCCTGGGAAAGCCTTGGATTTCGGAATATATTCAAGGCGTATAATGCTCTGGACGCCAGAAGCATCCTTCTGGCACATCCGATTGCTGTGATGCTGTGCGATATCCAAATGCCCGTGGAGAACGGTCTGGAATTATTTGCGTGGATGCGGCAGAGCGGCATGGATACCCGGATGATCTTCCTCACCTCTCATGCGGAATTCGAGTATGCGCAGCAGGCGCTGAAGCTCGGCAGCGTGGACTATATCGTCCAGCCCGCTCCCTATTCGGACATCTACAACGCTGTACGTATTGCCGTACAGAAGGTACGCACGGACAAGGAGCTGGCCCACACAGCCCGCCTTGGCCGAGCATTCCTGTGGAAAGAGCAGACCATCCAGTCCAGCTGTGTGGTAGATCTGCTGAAACCGCACCCGGATCTGGACAGTTACGAAAAACTGGCCGCCCTGGATTTGGTTCCCGGCCTGAGTGAACCGGTATTTCCGGTCCTGCTGTACCTCCAGCGGTGGGAACCGCGCCTTCCCTGGGAATCCGGGCTGATCGATGCGGCGCTGTCCAATATGCTTGCCGAGATATTCCAGCCTCATGACTCCCTTCCGGTTCTGGGCGCGGCAGAAAGCCGCCTGTTTGTCATCCTGATTCCTAAGAAGGAGATGACCTCCGATATTGTGGAAAGGGAACTCCGGTTCCTGGCCAGTGCCTGCGAACAATATCTGGACTGTTCACTGACTGTCTATTTTGATGCGCCGGTACTCCCTACGCAGATGTATAGCACCTGGCAGATGCTCCAGCAGAAATACAAGGACAACATTACCCGTGAAACCGGTATTTTCCGTGTCAGCAAGGATATTGCCAGTGCCCATATGTACCGCGTGCCCGAAATCTGGCAGTGGGCTTCCCTGCTAAAGGATGGGTATGGGGAGGCTTTGGAGCAGAATGCATGTACGCTGCTGGACGCCATGGTCAAGCAGCGGAAGATGACACCGCCGTCCCTCAAGGCATTCTATCTGGACTTTATGGAAATGCTGTTCAGTACCATCCACGGGAAAAATATTTCCATATTCAATACGCCGGAGAGTATGGAGATTTACCATAACGGCATGAAAAGCGTCTCGGCTATGAAGCAGCTCATCCATCTGGTTGCCTGCAGTTGTACTGCGGGGGAAGATGATGCCCAGGATCAACCTACCCGAGTTAAACGAATCGTCCATTACATCAACGAACACCTTGGCAGCGAACTGAAACGGGACGATATTGCAGAAAAAATGAACCTCAGTCCTGATTATATGACACGGATTTTCAAGGCGGAAATGGGCGTAAGTCTGAAGGAATATATCATTCAGCAAAAAATGAAGCACGCACAGGTTATGCTTCGTACCACAACGCTGCCCATCAACTTTATCGCAGCCAAGGTAGGGTATTCCAACTTCTCCCACTTTTCCTTTACTTATAAAAAGGCGCTGGGGATAACACCTCAGGAGGAACGGAAAAAGTCAACAGCCGATTCATAGGATACCACTGTATATGGAAACGCGCAGCTGCTCATGTTATGCAAACCCTATCTTCCCTCAACAAGAGCGGCGGAGCATGTCCGAAAATAAAATGAGCCAAAGCAAGAGGGGCACATTACCACGAAATCCTCTGCTTCGACTATAATGTGCCCCGGCTTGATATGGTTTCAGGCTGATTTTCTGTTGACTCTTCCGTTAGGGAATAGTATATACTAGGGCCGCAATTTCTTTGACCGCGTTCGCCGCTGTGCGTCCAATTCCTCACCCTGTTCGGCACCGTGTTCGTGCTGAGCATCATCATCAAGCGGTCCATCGAACAGAAGCGTAACCCCCACGAGCAGGAAATTTTCCGGGATCAGAAGGATTTCCTGCTGGCCATGTCCCGGGCGGAGAAGCAAAAACGAGTATATAGTCGAAGCAGTTGAAAATCGGTAAAGTTCGGCAATCAAAACAGGGCGTGGACTTCGTTGTCGTCCTTGGCGGGCGGCTTTGCCTGGGGCCGGAATGCTCCGCCGTTATGGAAGAATATGCACCCCTGCCATGTCCAGAATCGAGGGCACGTTTTTCTCTGCGCCGATAGCCATGATGTGAACGCCGGGGCACAGTTTCTTCTCACGGATTTCCGCGATCATCCGGGCAGCCATCTCCATGCCCAGTCTGGCAGGGAGGCCCTTGACGCCCTTCTCCTTTCCCTCGACGGCAGCGGCGTCCAGACGGGTGAGCATCTCCTCCGGCACGGCGATGCCAGGGACATTCTCGTTCATGAACCGGGCCATACCGGCGCTCTTTAAAGGAATAATGCCCGCCATGACGGGTATCCGGATGTTTGCCTTTTCCACGTCCTCCAGGAACCCCTCCAGCTGCACCAGATCGAAGACGCCCTGCGTCTGGATATACCGGGCGCCTGCCTCCACCTTCTGACGGAGTTTGTTGATCTGAAGAGCCCGGGGCTCGTAGACGGGGGTTACTGCCGCGCCCTTGAAAAGCTGGGGTGCGCCGCCGGCCAGGGGGTTGCCTCCGCAGTCTGTTCCCGCAGCCTCCATGTTGGACAGCATCCGCAGGATACCCACGGAGTCCAGATCGTACACCGGCTTGGAGTCTTTGCAGTCGCCCACCACGGGATGATCTCCGGTGAGGGCAAGTATGGTATCGATGCCGAAGGAGGCGGCGGAGAGTACATCTCCCATAATCGCCATGCGGCTGCGGTCCCGGCCGGTGATCTGGAGGATGGGCTCCAGCCCCGCCTGCTTGAGGTGGACGCACAGTCCCAGGGAGGATGCTTTCAGGCACGCGGACTGCATATCCGTTACATTGACGGCGTGGACCCTTCCCTCCAGCAGCCGGGCGGCGGCCAGCTGCTCGCTGAAATCGGTACCCTTGGGCGGAGCCATTTCCGCTGTGACGGCAAATTCTCCGTTTTCAATCGCTTTTTGCAGCACACTCATGACTTTTTCTCCCTTAAATTGATATGTCTCGGATAGGCAGTTCCGGCATAGCCCTTGTCGGGCCTGGTCTGACCCAGCTTATCCAGCTGTCCCAGGGCCTCCAGCCGCCTGTAGATCAGGATCCAGGCGCAGTCATTTTCCGGATTGACCTCGCACTTCCCGTTCTTCTGGCCGCCGCAGGGCCCGTTGACCAGGCTTTTGGCACATTTGGTAATGGGGCAGACGCCGCCAGTGGAGCCCAGTACACAGTCGCCGCACATGTGGCAGTATTCGTTGAACATGCCTACGCGCTCTACCTGGCCCAGGAACATGGTGTTGTTGGCGGGATAGACGGGGAGCTGCACGTTGTCTGCTACAGTCTGTACGCCGTCGCCGCAGCTCATGCCCACGATGGCTTCCGCGCCGGAGTCCTTGAGAGCCTTCAGCTCCCGCTTCATCAGCAGTTTATGGCAGCACTCGTCCGGCAGGACGGTGCCAACCACCTCCATTCCCTGTTCCTCCAGGAAAGTTTTCATCTCCGCGATCTCCTTCTCGCCGCCAGTCTGGCAGGCGGCAGCGCACTGGCCGCAGCCCACGATGGCAACCTTGGTGACGCCCTCCAGCATGGCCAGCAGTTCCTCCACCGGCTTTTTCTGGGTAATAATCATTGTGTGTCTCCTCTCTTCTCCCCGGTACAGGGAATGTACTGATTTCATCATAATATATTGCGGCGGAGAAATCAAGGAGGAGGGGGGGAATTTTTCCAGGACTACAGCATTTAAGGTTTTGCAAATAAAATTTGAAGAAACCAGTCAGGATCAAGGGCGGCGGAAAAGCGTTTTCGCTGTATGCTGACCTTGGAACCGAAGCCGGTGTGCTTGCAGAGGGCCAGAGCGGTCTTGCGCAGGATGTTCAAATTCAAGAGAGACATATCTTTTCTGGCCCTGATGGCATTGTTCACAATTTATTAACAGAATGTTTACTCGTTCAAATACCCTGACATCCCGCCTGCCCTTAAAGCTTTTGAAGGCAGAGTTCTGAATTCCTCAATTGAAGGGATTCTCCCCTGGATAGGGCAGGGAAGCAGGCTGGTTGTAGGCGATGTCCTGGATGCCCAGGTACTTGAACACCTCGAACAGTGCCCTGCCCCAGTGGCCGAAGGCCACAGCCCCGTGGTGGGGATACCGTTTGGCGATCAGCACGTGGCGGTAGAACCGGTCCATTTCCGGGATGGCGAAAGCCCCGATGGAACCAAAGCTCTCGCAGTCCACGTCCAGCACCGCGCCCTGGGCCACGTAGGCCTTCAGCTGGGTGTCCGCAGTAGACTGGAGGCGGAAGAAGGTGATGTCCCCTGCCTTGATGTTCCCCTCCATGGTGCCCCGGGTGATGTCGGGCTCCGGCAGGTCGGGCTCCAGGTCACGCTTCATGATAAGCTGATAGCCCATATGAGGATTTTTCAGCAGGGAGCAGGACGTGTTGCCGCAGTGGAAGCCCATAAAGGTCTCGTTCAGGCGGCAGTCGTATTTCCCCCTGATGCCCTTGTCATAGATGGAGGCGGGCACCGTGTTGTTGATATCCAGCAGGGTGGTGGGCGCGCCGGAGACGCACACGCCAATGTACTCACTGAGGGCCCCGTAGATGTCCACCTCGCAGGACACAGGGATGCCCCGCGCCGCCAGGCGGCTGTTGACGTAGCAGGGCACGAACCTGAACTCCGTCTGGAAGGCGGGCCAGCACTTGTTGGCGAATGCCACGTACTGCCGGGTGCCCTTATGCTCCTCCGCCCAGTCCAGCAGGGTCAGCTCGTACTGGGCCAGCCGGGGCAGGATGCCGCCGTAGGGATTATTTCCGCCCAGCTCGGCCTCCATCTCGGCGATTTTGGCGGGAATGCGCTCATCGCCCGCGTGCCTGTTGTAGGCAGCCAGCAGATCCAGCTCGGAGTTCTCCTCCACCGCCACGCCCAGGTCGTACAGGGGTTTGATGGGGCCGTTGCAGGCCAGGAAATCATCGGGCCGGGGGCCGAAGGTGATGAGCTTCAGGCCCTTGAGGCCCAGGATAGCCCGGGCGATGGGCTCAAACTCCCGGATCTTCTCCGCCAACTCCTCCGCCGTGCCCACGGGGTACTCGGGGATATAGGCCGTTTTCCCCCGGAGTCCCAGGTTGTAGGAGCAGTTGAGCATCCCGCAGTAGGCGTCGCCCCGCCCGTCGTGGAGGTCCCCGTCGCCCTCGGCAGCGGCCACATACATGACGGGGCCGTGGAACCACTGGGCGATCAGGGTCTCCGGTGTCTCGGGTCCGAAGTTGCCCAGGAACACCACCAGGGCATTGACCCCGTTGGCCTTCACGTCCCGGACCGCCTCCCTGGCCTGCACCTCGTTCTCCACGGTAACGGGGCACTCGTAGAGTCCCTCGCCATAGGCCGCTTTCAGCGCCGCCCGCCGCCGCTCACTGAGAG
>OFGC01001724.1_pt1 | contig 13447 bp, 12 predicted proteins | sample 1521691 | NCBI WGS metagenome assembly OFGC01 (sample SAMEA3504121, study PRJEB24116) | mouse gut metagenome | biome: mouse gut; feature: mouse-associated habitat; material: faeces | place: Denmark | collected 2011
AGATTGAGGAAAAAATAACAGCTATTGCCGCAACCAATGCCAACGCAATCATCTTTGGTGAGTGCGGTTCGGGCAAGGAACAGGTGGCGCATCAAATCTATCTCAACAGTTCGCGGGAGCAGAAACCGATAACAATCGTTGATGCCGGAGGTGCCGCCCTTGTTGGCAGACACAATCCAGAAAATGAGCGCAGTGAAATCTATAATCGCATTGAGGGATACTTTCACAAGTCGGCAGGTGGAACAATCATAATCAAGAATGTGCATCTTCTGACCTTTGAAAAACAATCGGTTTTACTGCATATCCTCGAAACCGAACACCCCGATGTTCGTGTGATCTGCACCGCAGAGCCGGACTTGTTGAAAATGATAACGGAAAAGACATTCCGCCCTAACTTGTTCTTCATACTCCGACAGTCGGACATTGCTGTGCCGCCGCTGAAAGAAACGACAGAGGACATTCCCATAATCGCCGACTTCTTTCTCAAACGCTATGCCGCCCAGACCGGTAAGCAGCGAAAGCACCTCGACGCATCGGCAATAAAGGCGTTGAAACTCTACCCGTGGCCCGGCAACGTACGTGAACTTAAAGACATCGTACTTTTCGCTGTCATCCACGCCAAAGGCGACACAATCACAGCCGCAGACATCAGCTTCAATCTTTCGGACGCTTCGCTTATTGAAGATTTGCACATGAGTCAACAGGCTTTGGAAAAATATAAAATCGAAGATGCTCTTACACGCACAGGCTGGATTAAATCACAAGCAGCCAAACTACTAAAGATAAGTCGTACAACACTGGATTACAAAATAAAACAATACGGCCTATCTCAAAGCTAACGGTGAATATCCGTTAATTCGCCATTTTTTTGTATCTTTGTGGCGAATTTGGAAATAATGGCGCTTGGAGAGCCGGCGCATTCTGATACAACATAACATAAGACCGCTTATGGATTAACTGAAAATCTGGACAATTTTCAATACTCAATTCTGTAGGCTGATGCTTATGCTATGCTACGGCATAGCGTACATCTGCCATATTGAGTAACCCGAGTCCAGATGGGTCAGTTTTGTGGTGGGTGTGCGCTTTTTTTATGTCCTTATTTTGTAGTTACCCAATACACAATGTTCAGTGTTTGAACATAATAGGACTTTAACCTATATTAAAATCAGCATTGTCTATAAACTCTTTCTCGCACGTTATCAGCTAATTGCGTTTTAACATTTTATTCTGTAATCCATTTGTAACAGACACTGGTTTATATCAGCGAAACAAAAACATTATAATCGTTGAATCATTAAACCCACTTAAAAATGGATTTATTTTCCCTCACAGAAACTGAGTTCTTCCGTAAGTTGGCAGAACGAAAGAACGACAATCTGCACATCGCCTATAAGGACTTTGTGCTCCAAGTCAGCGAAATATGCTGCACCACACACAACAAGGGTATTGCTGTCAGTGCCCTTCTTTTTGCCGAAGTAGAAATATCCCATTTACAGACGGCAACCCAACGTGATGACCTCAATAACGAACTCGCATCATTCATAAGCAAAGCGCTTACCTTTGTACGTCAGACTATATCGCACATCAACGATGTTGTGTTCAAGCCTGTCAACGAGGATGAAATGCTTAATGGCATAGGTTTGAACTGGGCAGCCCAGAAAACCGCACTTATCGAACTGGGCTACGCCTTTAAGGTTGCCAAATGTTTTGGCAAGGATGTCAGCGTGAAGGAAATAGTATCCAAATTGGCAAAGGCTTTCAATGTAACGATGCCAGACACATATATCTACAAAAAGTATCAGGAAATGAGAGTAAGAGGCCGTAACAGCCGCACATATTTTATGGACTCTCTCGTTGAATCACTCAACAATCACATGACAAGTCAAGATACTGAAGATTGACTTGTCTGCCCGATGTCCACCACTATATCCAAAGAATCCAATACTAATTAACTTTCCATCTTTTCGATTTATTTACGTTTTTATTCATTCAATTATGCCCTGCTGTCCGCGAAGGATAGCAGGGCATTGATTTTGTGTATAGGTTACTTGTTGCGCAACAGGTGGCGCAGTCTGGGATCTGCGGCGATGCGCTCAATCTCGGATTTTACGATGGTTTTCACATCGTGCTTGATTTTGTCATAGTTGCGTTGGATTGCCGCCTTCATTATGGACTTGTCGGGAGTATCGTCCTTGAAATCCGTAATCAGGGGAATAGGCTTGTAAGCCGCTGTTTCCTCCGCAACGCGCTTGTTGTCAACCACAATCTCGGCATGAAATATCTTCTGCCGGATACGCTCGTCAAAGTTGTCGCTGACGGCTCCGACAAACATTCCCTGTGTCAGAGTAGAGATTTTGCTTGCCGGAATAAGGCTGTCCATCTGGGTGTTGATGGAGTGACTTACATCGTTGCGGTTTATACTCATAGACTGTCGCTGTTGGAGAACCTTGCCGAAACGCTCCGAGAGTGTCTTCGCTGTTTCTCCAACCACTTGACCGGAGAAGATATTTCCGACGGTGTTCATCACTACGGCTGCCTCCTTGTCGCCATAGTCGCGTTTGAGCTGGGAGAAGTCCTGAAAGCCGAGGCAAACGGCCACCTTATTGCTTCGTGCTGTGGCAATTAGATTGTCCAAGCCCTTAAAATAGGAATATAGGAAAAATAAACTTAAACGAAAGGGGCGGATATTTGCCATTGGCTCATAACTGACTGATATGTCGGATTTTGCAAAACGCTCCTTATAATCCATTGATATTGTTGAGGATATAGGATTTTTAGGTTCGGAATATGAAAACACAATGCCCCTTTTCAATTCCATTTATATATATCTAACAGGGTTCAGCACCCTCTTTTGACCACTTCCCAATCATAAAAACGACCTTAATCCATTCAATACCATTGTGATAGGCTCTGTTATATCTCCACAATCTTAATATAAGTGGCTTTGGAATGATTGACCTTTATATAAATCAATATCAGAACCAAACAGCCTTTGACCACTTCCCACTGCTATAAATCCTTATAACCATATATTAATCACTGCAATACATTCACTTTTAGAATAGATTTGTGGTTACACCACCTCCATATCCATTACCCTTTTATATACTTCTATTAGGGTAATGGTTTTTATTTTCCCATTTCCTCCATTATAAAACACATTAAACCCCACTATATCACTACTTTCAGTCTTATAGTTAATAAGTGTTAACAGATTAAAGATTGTTTCATCTCCAAATATGTTTCACTGTAATTGAAAACCACATCAGTTACAAAAGAGGACATTGACATTTTGAAATAGAGGGAATTACCACTACTTCTCTTTTTGAAAATCGGATATTGGGGATAACTCCATTAATTACCACTATATACAGTATCACTCCATATTTGATTTTTAGAAAACCATTAGAGGGAGGTATTTGGATTTTCCGATAAAAGGTAGTGGCATCTGTCACTAAATTTTGAGGTGGCTTTTAGTATATCTAAATGCTATTAGTGAATAACTTAAAACACTGATATATGGAGAATAAAGCAATCATATTAAGTGGGGTCAGTTCTGAACAGCAGACTTTGGAACAACAGACCGAAGCTGTCCTTAAAGAGGTCGAAAAGGACGGTTACAGTGGTGATAACATTATCATCATTGAAGATAAGGAGTCCGCAATCAAACTTTCGGAGGAAGAGAGAAACGGACTTAACAAAATGAAAGAGTACATAGAGAACGACCCCTCTATAAATGTAGTCTATATCTACGAATTGAGCCGATTGAGCCGCCGTCAGTTGGTTCTATACAGCATCAGGGATTATCTGATTGAACGACACATTCAGTTAATCTGCATCCAACCTTATATGAAGTTGTTGGATGAAAATGGGAAGATGTCGCAATCTGCATCACTGATGTTTTCTATCTTCTCTTCCTTTTCGGAAAGTGAAATGGCATTGAAGAAGGAACGTTTTATGAGAGGACGTTACCACAATCGGAAAATCGGTAAAATAATGAGTGGTTTCCCTCCATTCGGTTATTCGGTCAATAAGGAGAAATACTATATCATCAATGAGGAACAATCAGTGATTGTAAAACGCTTCTTCTCAGAATATGCCAAAGGAAACAAATCAATAGCCGATATTGCAAAAGAACTGAAAGAGGAGGGTTTGTTTCCAAAAACTTCATTTGATACCTTACAGGAAAATATTGGTCGTTGGTTGAGCAGAGAGTTTTATTGTGGTAATCAGACCTATCCGCAAATCATATCCAAATCCCTATTCGATAGGGTTCAGATAGAGAGGAAAAAACGGAAAGGGAAACCCAAAAGAAGCCATAAAAACCGCTTTATGCTGAAAGGGTTACTTTTCGATGTAACTTCAAAACGTCCTTTATCGGCAATGAGTACCAACGATGCCTACTATATCTCCCATTATGGAGGAATGACAATAAAGCGATGGAGAATTGACCCTATCGTTTGGGACTTCTCAAAAAGGATGTACCGAAAATATCTGATGAACAAAACCATCCTCCAACGAAAACTTCAAAAGGAGTTGGCAACGATAGCCAAAAAGAGAGAAACCATCAGTACCGAAATCCAATCCATAAAGGATAAGATGGATAAGGTTGAGGAACGGATGATTTTCGGACGGCTTTCAGATCATAAAGGCAATGAACTTTTGGAGAAGCTGACCGACCAACTCACTGAAAAGGAACACCGCCTTTTTGAATTGAACAATGAAGCAATAGGAAAGCAACAGCAAATTGCGGATGCCGATTTGTTGGCTGATATAAATGAGGAGGCGATGTCGTTGGATGAAAAGATTGAGATTATCCGAAAGGTCGTAAAGAAAGTGACCATTGAACGACCATTGAGATTTACCGCCCATATCTCAATCTACAACCGCATAAATGATACGGTGACGGTATATGAGGTGAAAGGAAAGAACAAAACCGAAATCTCCCTTATCAATGAATACAGCCGTAAAGAGAAGCAATAAAACATAGCAAAACTCCGACCATAGCAATTTAATATTGAATATTGGCTGAAAAGCACCGACAAACCCTATCATTTTAAGGTTTTATCTTAAATTAATAGGGTTTGTTTGTTATATCTATCCGTAATCAACAGCAAAAACAAAAGACTATGGATAAGATAGTTATATTAGCCCGTGTGAGTACCGACAAACAGGAATACCAACGGCAGATAAATGAACTTACAGCCTACTGCGGTAATGTAGGTTGGGAAGTGGCTGAGATATTCGCCAATAAGGTCAGCGGAGCCAAAAAGTTGGAGGAACGTGAGGAAATCCAAAATCTTGTAGCCTATGTTAAGGAGCATCAGATAAAGAGGGTTGTATGTTTGGAGATTAGCAGGGTTGGTCGAAATACATTGGAAGCCTTAAAGGTCATTCAGTTTTTGACCGACAACGGAGTTAGTCTTTATGTGAAGAACTACAATCTGGAAACATTAAATCCCGATGGCAAACTTAATCCAATCGCATCATTGATATGCACCATCCTTTTGGAGATAGCTTCAATGGAAAGACACACTATAAGGGAACGAATGGAGAGCGGAAGAACCCAATACATTGAACGATGCCGAAAAGAGGGTATCAAAATGGGAAGACCATCTACCTATCGGAAAACCGATGAGGAATACAAAACCCAATACCAAAAGGAAATAACATTGATAAGAAAGGGATTATCATTAGCCAATATCTCAAAAATCAGTGGCACTTCAATCAACACCATCCGAAAGATAAAAAAGACACTATCCCTATAGTAATCACAAAACGGCAAAATCAAACCCTCTAACATTGTGCCTTACAATTTGTTAGAGGGTTTTTAATAGCTATATATGGAGTTAAGGGCAAACAGCCTTTACTATTTATATAATACATCATCATTCGACTTTAACTCCTATAATCAATTTTTGATTTACAAATATTAATAATGGACTGATTGACAAGCATATATCACTCTACATAGTTAATGAATGTTAAATATATCGAAATCACTAAATTTATTTCCTCAATTTCATATATGTATAATGTAGGGGGGAAGATAGCAATGCTTCCCACTGAAAAGAGAACATAAATCAAATGTTAACGAAATGTTAAAACCGAATTAAGGACTAAAGATTGAGGTGACATCTGATATATGTATATACTGAGAAAAGAATGAGGGAAACCACTTACCGACTTCCACTCTCAAAAACTGAAAACGAATTAATAACCGTCTAAAAAATAAAGAACTATGGCATCTAAAAAGAACAACCGTCGTAACAACAACGTAAACAACACCAACAACACCGTTGTAACCACTGTAAACCGTCCGACCGCAAAATCGGTCAGCAGTGCCACCGCCCATAATGTAGTTGAGACCATCGAAATGTTGGTTGAGGACGGCTTCAACTACGGTTCTCCCAACATAAAGATGATTGACTGCATAACCATCTTTGAAAACCGTGATTATGTGACTGAACGCCACTTTTATGTGAACGGTTACAAATTCCGTATGGATGAACTGATGAAGTATTCGATGAAGCGTTACCTTATGAGTGTTATTCCTCAATTCAGAGGAAAAGAGGACGTTGATAAACTCCTTACTCAGTCAATCAGTTACAAAGCCGGAAACGATGCACCTCAGTATCTTAAAGACCGTATGAAACAGCAGACCACATTAGTAAGAGGTCTGATTAAGGCACTGAAAGACAGCAACGACCTCAATACCGAACTGACCGCCATTTTCGGTAACAGCAAATACGATACAATCTTTATGGAAAAGGATTTCAGCGGTCATCTTTCCTATAATTGGAAAGCTGAATACAAAAAGGATTATTCGGGTGCATCATATCGCCTCTAATACTGATTGAAAAGGATGTTTGGGGCAACTGCCCCAACATCATCAATCAAAATCAAAAAAATATCAACCATCTAAAAACAAACGAAATGGAACAGAAAACAAAACAGAGTGTATTGGTTTTTACCGACAAAAGAGCCTATTTCAGCAACGGTCACAGAAAACCGTCAGGAGATTACAATAAGGATATGGTAATGAAAGAGTTGGAAAGCATTTTTCCATCACATAGTTACGATATAGGTCTGATAGACTATGAGAGACACCGTATGTTTCAAAACATCAATGAAATATGGAAAAATGTCCGTACTCCGATATTGATTGGATGCGGTAGTGGCGCAAACTACATTGAAGCCATAAAGAACTACAAACGCAAATATCTAATCTCTCCAGCCATTGCACCATCTGATGTGACAATAGATGAATATGACAGAGAAAACACCGTCTGTTTGTTCGGTGGCAGAAAAAAGGACATTCAAAGAGCGGAAGTCTATGCTGAATATTATGAGGCAGTACATTCTGAAATCAGCGATGGAGAATTGGATTTATTGGAAGGAATACGCTATATAGGTGTATATGATGCCTTAATACGATTGGGAAATGCGGAACAAAAACTAAAGAACCAGGAGTAATCACATATATTATCCCAAAACAAAACAGTATGCCGAAAGTAGTAACCGATAAAGAAAAGATTGAACGACTGAAAGCCGAAGTTGCCTCTCTCAAAAAGGAGAATAAGGAAACAAAAAAGGTTCTCAATAGTGAGTGCCGAAAGTTGAGGGCAAAAGTTCGTTATCTCAGTGGTAAACAATCCTCTAACATTGACATAAGCCTTTCGGAAGTAGAGAAACAGAAAAAACAAATTCAGAAACTTTTAGAAAGCAACAACCGATTGGAGTGTCAATTGACATCAGCACAAAGCGAAATATCAGACCTTAAAGGTTCTTCCCAATGGAGAGAGGATGAAAACAACAAATATCGGTTACACTGCTTTCTAAAAGGGATGCACTCAGATAAGGCATTAAATCTATTCTATGATGCTGAAACTCTGATTGTCACTATAAATCCTTTGAACGGATGTTATGTTACGGTGGAGCAAAACAATCTGATTTTGGGTTTACTCAAAGACGATGAGGATTATAAAAAAGCATTGAATGAATTTAGTCCTTATAAGGATGAAGAAGTAGAACCCTATACCGACCAATGCGATTTACTTTACCGATTGGGAGAGACATTGCTCAAAAAGTATATCTATATATTCAATGGATATGAGTATTAGGAATTATCCGCATTTTAAGGCGATTATAACGGAGTTTGCATCAAAGCCACTCAAATAATTGGAAACCCATATAACCGCCTTAAAATCGCATAAAACCAATGCTATTCAGCGATTAATGATTAAATTTGTATAACCGTCTAAAAGTAAAGAAAGTATGAAAGCGGAAGTGATAACATTTTTGGAACGCTTCGACATCGAAAACGCAACACCCGATAGCCAAATGGCATATATGTTCAATGAATGGGATGATTTTGAAGTTGCGGATAAATTCGGCAAATCGTATGGTCAGAATGAATTTTTTGAGAACGACCAACGAAAGGTTATAAACGACCTTATAAAATCCAACCGTCCGAAATGGGTTATAGCGTTATATGACTCCGCAACCATTGTACTGAAAAGACGCTTTCAGCGGAAAATACTAATCAATCCAACAGTCACTTACAACGACCTTAACAATGTGTCGGAGTTCGACCGCCATTATACTTACGGCTTCTTCGATAAAGACCATGAAAAGGACTATGAACTGTTCCAAAAGGTATATCCTTATTCTGCGTGGTACGGTGGCACTAATGGCTTGAGATTGTGTGATATAGAAGCGGTTGTAAAGGGGATTTTGGAGGATAACCCATAAAAAAAGAGAACACCGTTTTTTTGTGGTGTTCTCTCTGATGGGTTGATGGTGTTAATTTAGAAACCAAAATCAATATCGTCTTTTGTCAGTTTGACAATTTTGATAGGTTCTTTTATAGGATTAGCCTTGTTAACCATTTCTATCAATTGAGAGTAAAAGCTAACATCGGTTCTGCTCATCTTCGAGCCAAAGAAGATAGTATCAATGTCAATTTTAAGCCATGGCGATTTTGGATTGGTATTGATATACCTAACTTCCGCTTCATGTTGCCATTGAATAGACTTTGCCCCCAAGATTGTATCAATGGAAGCATTATTGTTGGTAATCACAGTTTTAATGCTGTTGTAATTAACATCAACTTCTTTCCAATTGGGTGAAGTCACTTTCAGCTTGATACAGCATCCTTTATGTTCATCTCCATACATAGACCACATAAGTCCGTTGAATGGAGTTTTTGATAATGAACATATTAGGGTGGTGGCTCTCTCATCTCTTAATTTTGAGACAATTGAGCGCGGAATATTTTGGTCATAGAGGAAAAATCCCTCCATTGGATCATTGAGGTCTAAATACTTAGACGCATACAGTCTGCGGTTCATCAGTATGTCGATAAACCGTTTCATATCTTTCAGACTGCGGTATTTGTATAGAAATTTCATTTCTTTGCTTTTTGCAAATTTAGTAATTCTTCTGTTGATGAACAAACGGATAAGACTTTCTGATGAATAATCTTATCCGTTTGTATAAGAGTGGCAATGTTGTGATTACTCTACGCGATTGCCATTTTTGTCAATTTTGAAATCTTCTCCATTGAGTTCAACATCGGCGGTACCGTTATTGAAATCCCACGCACGATCATATTGTATGGAGATAATGACTGTCCCTTGCAGATTGATGAAGCCATATTTTCCGTCTTTTTTGGCTGCGATAAGCCCATCACACAAGAAAGACAAATCTTCATAAATAGGCTCTACAATCCATTTGTTGCCATTGGTAATAATACCATATTGGTTATACCCAACCTTGGCTACAAAACAGCCTTTATCGAGAAGTCGAAGTCCATATGACTCAGATGCTATCGGCTCAATGATTTGTTCGCCTTTTGCGTTAATTATACCCCATTTGTGGTCACAACGGACTGCGGCATAACCATCTTTGAAATCTTCAACTTCGTCATATTGAGGCTTAACGACAAAAGCTCCGGTCTTGTTGATAAATCCCCATTTATCACCCATTTCCAATTTTGCTAATCCATCATGGAACTCACTGTCATCAATGAGAGATGCTTTCAACGCATTCAGTTGCTCATCTGAAAGGTCAATAAAGTCAATTCCCCCATTGCTATCAGCAATGAATATGTCATCATCGACAACGAAAATTGCTTTGTTGGGAAAGAAATCTTCCCATTCGTAGTAATACGAATGTTTGTTACCGCCATCGTAATACTCATTTAGAGCAGTACCAATAACTTCTTTGATTTCTTCTATGTCTGAGGCTTCTCCGAATCCTTTTATGCTCTTTGTTTCGAGAACTCTTACAGGAATATCCTCATTAGCACCGATTTCATTTTCAATGAAATTTTCGGCTTCTTCACAGAGTTGCCTATGTTTGTCACATATAAGTACACAAGCCTGACTTGCGTTACTTTCGTATCCATGGAATATTATTCCATATGTAGGATATGACGGGAAATTTCCATAAGGATCAGTAATGTCAATTTCCTCTGTTGTGATTTCAATGATTGGAAGTCCCTTATATTCTTCAGGAATTTCTACCTCATCGGCTTTCGCTTCTGCGGTAACTACTTCCTCATCCCTTTGGTAAGCCAAGAACTGCTCCATTTGGGCTTTTCTCGCATTTTTAGGGATTTCTCTTACTGTGGCGAGGGTAATGCCATCAAGCACTGATACCCAGTTGTCTTTGGTGTAAACCTTGACTTTCAAGCCAAGTTCCGATTGGAATGCCTCGATGAACTTGCCGACTGTGCGACTTGCCCGACATTCCAACTCACCGACTTTGCCACCGAGCGACACTAAGGTCGCATCTTCGGGTGCTTCGCTCCGTCCTTGATAGACACGGAGGACGCCACCGAACTCGTTGTGGAACTGCTCTTTAAGTTCCGCAACGGTTGTGGTTTTTGTGATTTTGAAATTTGCCATTAGCTCCATTTATTAGAGTGAGTAATTTTATTCTGTCATATCAATAATAGTGGTCTGCAAATTCTTACCCCATAGATATTTGGGGAACTTCTTACACCTTATCGCCACCATTATCTTATCGAAAGGTATCGGTTCACAAGGATAGGCACATGGAAGTATCTGAAAATCATCATCCCTTTTCAGAGCGGAGATTAACATTTGCTCCAAGTTATACTCATCCTCCTTTTCTTCAAAGTTAGTCGGAATACAGTCGGCATTGTCGAACATCAGACCATCGTAGGCAAAACCTCCGTCTTTGATACGTTCTGTTATCCATTTTCCCATAAGGCGAAAATCCTGCTCCGTAATATTCGATAGGTCAAAGTATTTTGTACTTATCCCCTCAAATTTTAGGTTTTTCAATGGAAATTCATCCTTTGGGTCAATGATCAGCACTGACACAACTCTGCTTTTGAAGTTGCGTTCAAACTCTAACCGCTTTTCCATATATCGGTCAAAGTCTGCTTCGTTGTTGTGGTCTAACAAACTCATATCGGTTTCTTTTTCAATGGGTTAATGGCTGATGAGATATAACAAAATGCCGTCTGATATTTAATTTGTTACAACTTTATTCCTTTGCTTCGTTATCTGCCTTTTCCAAATTCTTGATGAATTTGATAAGGTTTGGTGCGAATTGACGGTTATTCCATTTGGGGTCAGCTTCAAATCCGAAATGTGCCGCACATTCACGAAGTCCTTGCATACCATTACCTTGTCCGTATGTACGGATTAGTGAGATGCTGTTGTTAGGCTCTCTTGTAATCTCATAGTCGCCGATTACGCCTTTACGCTCTCCATTACAGAACGTATCCAGGATTTTCTTTCCGAGAGATTGTGTGTTGCTACAAGTTGTGGGGATTGGCTCTCCGTTGGAGTTTTCAAGCCAAATCTTTTCAAGTTCCTTTCGGGTATCCCTTTGTATAAAGAGCCGTTCAACCTTTGATGAGTTGTCAGAGTATAGCGTTATGATGTACCCATCCCTTGATGCGCTGTCTTTGTATTCCTTTTCTGCCATAGCCTTTTGTTTTTAAGTTTTTCATTTAGGTAAGGACTTATGACAAATTCCCAATAGAGCAGAAAATAAAAAGGGTCGCTCCCTTAAACTTTTCTCTCATTGGGTGAAATAGGCTCTGGAAATTGCCTTTGCTGTCACAATAAGGAAAAGTAGGTTGCGCCCTGTTAGGGTACAATCCCACTCTTCGACTTATCATTTGGACAGCGGTAGTAAATTTTCCAGATTTATTTCACGCCAAATAACTTGTCTACAAGTCGTTATGTATGTATTTTATACGGTTTTCTGTTTCGTATTTATTCGGTTTTGAGTTTAACTTCGTCCAAAGTTACTACAAATTACTGAACTGACAAAACATTTTTTGAGAAAACCGACAAAATATTTTCGCAACCTACTTATTTTGCAACAGCCTATCAGTCAGCACAAACACTATATATACCAAAACGGCATCCTATATTTAGTCCGATGACCGACTTTTTTCAAAAAAAGTTTTCCTCTATCCTCCATCAATGCCAAAACCAAATGATATACCACTATTACATAAGATTTTAGCACTGATGAAAAACATTCTCCAACATTTTTCAAAATCCCTAAATTTCAATGTTCTCTTTTATCACTGAATTAACCACTGTTTCAATGACACTTCAATATATAGAACCATTCCCCAATCTTTAATCCTTTAACACTCTTTAACTATTAACCGCATAAAGAGGTTATATTATTGATATATAAACGGATATAAGGATTTTTAGTAACGGAATAGGAAAAACAAAACCGACCACCTCTATAATGATATATAACGGATGAAAGACCTCACCACAACCTATATTCCACTCTCAACTTATAAATAAGGATATTACAGTGGTATTAAATGGTTTACAGCTCTTTATATAAAAGGAAACTGATTACAGACAGCACCAACCCCTATATTAGATATATAAAAGGAGAAGTCCAAATCCTCCGTATTATTCACATTCTGCATCCATAAATATAGATATTGCAGTGGTTTATAATGGATTAAGGTCCTTTATATGAACGAGAACTGATTACAAATGCCACCTCATCCCACATTAGTATATATACAATAGAGGAAGTCTAACATCCATCAACACACTTTCCGATAAAATAAAACTAACTAACAGACACTAAACCAATCTAATAACCATCCTATAATCCCCAAATACTGAATAAGACCCATTGGAACACCCTCTAAACCCCATTTCAATACCAACATCCATTCAAAATCCTACAAACTGAAAAACGCCCAAAATCAGCCAAAGCCGCCCTTCTAACTATCACATAACCACTTACATACAATCCCAAAATCGTTTAACTTCATTTTTCCGATATTCATATAAATATATCGTGGGGAGCTCGTCAATGATGACACCGGACTTCAACATTCCTTTCTTATTTATCAGCTTTACAATTCTGGAATTGTAAAGTCCGAGTGCCGCTCCGTAAATGTTCTGACGGTCGG
>OFGC01001726.1_pt1 | contig 13426 bp, 19 predicted proteins | sample 1521691 | NCBI WGS metagenome assembly OFGC01 (sample SAMEA3504121, study PRJEB24116) | mouse gut metagenome | biome: mouse gut; feature: mouse-associated habitat; material: faeces | place: Denmark | collected 2011
TATGTCTGTTTTTAGATTTCCATGTTCCCATAACGCAAGTATAACAGATACCGCCACTTTTGGCTACCTTAACCCATCGTCTAAAGCCAGTGGGATTGCGGTAGCCTTATTTCAAATATATATTTAGAAAATCCAGATTGAAAATTCTACAAATCGTCCTGCCGCGACCACTGCTGCAACATACAAAATCATAATGGCATAGGCTATATAATCATGGTTCTTATAGATAAGCGGTTTCATTTTCGTACGCCCTTCGCCGCCATAATAACATCTTGCCTCCATCGCCGTGGCAAGATCATTTGCTCTTCGAAATGCCGACACGAATAAAGGCACAAGGATCGGTACCATATTTTTCGCCTTCTGGATGATATTTCCACTTTCCAGATCTGCTCCTCTTGCAATCTGCGCTTTCATGATTTTGTCTGTTTCTTCCAAAAGGATTGGAATAAATCTCAACGCAATGGACATCATCATTGCGATCTCATGAACAGGTACTCTGAAAATTCTAAGCGGTCCTAACAATTTTTCCATTCCATCCGTTAAATTATTTGGAGTGGTTGTCAAAGTCATTATGGAAGAGCCCATAATCAGGAAAATCAGCCGGATTGCCATAAAAACAGCCTGCCGGATACCTTCCATTGTAATCTTTATCTTCCAGAAGGTAACAACCGCCTCTCCCGGAGTCAAAAACAAATTAAAAACCACTGCTATGATCAGTAAAAATACAATGGATTTCATTCCTCTAAGCATGTATTTAAGAGGAACTTTCGACAATTTGATCACCATTGCCAGAAAAATCCCTGCAATTAAGTATCCTATTAAATTATCTACTACAAAAAGGGAAACAATAAAACAGATGGTGGTTACCAGCTTAACCCTTGGATCTAACCTGTGAATCACTGAATCTGTCTGATAATATTGTCCCAAGGTGATGTCTCTTAACATTTTTCCTCATTCCTTACAAACAGCCCGCTGTTTATTTCTTTAATGCTTTTAATATTTCATTCTTTGCCTCTGCAATGGTTGTAATGTCAGTATCCACATCCAAACCTCTTTGCTTAAGCTCATGCATAATATAAGTCACCTGGGGTGCCGCAAGCCCAACCTGCTCTAACTCTTTGTAATGTCTGAACACTTCTCCTGGCTCGTTGTCAAATAACACCTGTCCCCGGTTCATCACAATAATCCGATCCACATACCTGGCAACATCTTCCATACTATGCGAAACCAGTATAACGGTAATTCCTGTCTCCCTGCGCAGTTTTGCAATCTGGTCTAAAATCTCATCTCTTCCCTTAGGATCAAGTCCTGCGGTAGGTTCATCTAAAACAAGCACCTCCGGTTTCATTGCAAGCACTCCTGCAATGGCAACCCGTCGTTTTTGGCCGCCGGAAAGATCAAAGGGGGACTGGTAAAAGTACTCATCTTCAAGCCCAACCTGCTTTAATGCAGCATATGCCCGCAGTTCTGTTTCCTTTTTATTAAGTCCTAAATTTTTTGGACCAAAACACACATCCGAAAACACATCAATTTCAAATAATTGATGCTCAGGATATTGAAATACAAGCCCAACCTTGCTGCGTAATTCCTTCTTATTATAATCACTGTCATGAATATCAGCACCGTTATAATATATGCTGCCGCCAGTAGGCGCAAGCAGTCCGTTTAAGTGCTGCACAAGTGTGGATTTGCCCGATCCGGTATGACCGATCAATCCAATAAACTGACCATCAGGTATCACCAGATTAACATCCTTAAGCGCCGCAAACTCCATCGCTGTGCCTGCTTCATATATATAGCTTACATGATCTAAAATTATAGACATTTTTCCTTCTTTTCTGCGCTGTTTTTATTGAGCCTTTCCCTTTTATTTTTTCCTTTTGAAAGTCCCAGCGCCGCTGCTAATTCTTCACAGGATAAAATTCCCTCCGGAATATCAAGCCCGCTTTTTCTAAGTTCATGTGCCAGAAGTGTAACCTGAGGAACATCAAGCCTAAGTTCTTTTAATTTTTCCACCTGGCTGAATATTTCTCTCGGGGTTCCCTCCATTGCAATTTTCCCTTTGTCCATGACAAATACCTTATCTGCATGGATAATTTCTTCCATATAATGAGTAATCAATATAATTGTAATTCTTTCCACATCATTTAAAGCCCGTACCGCCCTGATCACTTCCTTGCGCCCATTAGGATCCAGCATTGCTGTCGGTTCATCTAAAACAATACATTTTGGGTGCATTGCTATAACGCCGGCAATGGAAACCCTTTGCTTTTGCCCTCCGGAAAGCTTGTTGGGCGAATGCTTTCGAAATTCATACATTCCCACTGCCTTAAGGCTCTCTTCCACCCTCTGCCAGATCTCAGCTGTAGGAACACCAAGATTTTCCGGTCCAAAGCCAACATCTTCCTCCACTACCTGCCCGATAATCTGGTTATCAGGGTTTTGAAATACCATGCCTGCTTCCTGTCTGATCTCCCACAGATTCACATCATCAGAAGTGTCCTTCCCGTCAACCCATACTGTGCCTTCAGTGGGATAATGAATAGCATTAATGTGCTTGGCAAGAGTGGATTTTCCAGAACCGTTGTGACCGAGAACCGCAACAAAATCCCCCTGCCTGATATCAAGGTTGACATCGTCTATCGCCCGGGTGATTCCCTCAACATTTCCTTCTTCATCCCTTCTTATATATTCAAATACAAGATTTTTGGCCTCAATAATTCCCATTTGATATTTGTGCCTTTCGTAAAAAGTCTGCTTCACCTGCAATAGTTCTGTTCCATTGTACAAGATATTGTTTTTATTTGCAATAGATTGTGTTATGATGCTTTTATAGTAATTGTTTAGAGCTGATTCTGGAAATGAGGATTGTTATGGATAAATGGATAAAACCTGTATTTTTTTTGGCTTTGATTATTGTATTTTCTTCTGCCGGGATACGTCTTTTGACGAAAGGAGAGACGCTTTCTAATTATGCTGATCAAAATCCAGAAATTGCATATGCAACTCCTGATAGAACTGCAAGTCCCATTGCTTCCACTGATAACACTCCTTCCCCTTTGCCTTCCTCTTCCGATATTTTTTCGGCGGAAAGCAGCGGAGATTTCTCTGCCGGGGATGCTGGCTTGTCACCTGATGAGGCCGTGCCCTCATCCTCACCGGATTCTTTTGTTCCTGTTACTACTGAGTCCTCTGAAAGCACACATTATGAGGAGGGCTTTTTTTATCAACCTTTAACGGATGATGTGATTGCACGAATTACAGGTATTTCTTATCCTGTTTCTGAAACCATAGCTCCAGCACTTGCCATCCCGGCAACTAATATTGTTTCTGATGAAGCGGCCAGCGCACTTGTAGTTTCTTATGATGATCTGCGTTACTTGGGAATTAAATATTATGATTTTAATGGAGATATTCAATCAGGTGAGTTAATCTGCAATAAGGCCATTGCCCAGGATTTAGTGGAAATATTTTATCAGCTTTATTTGAATGAATATCAGATCGAAAAGGTACGGTTAATTGATGAGTATGCAGGAGATGATACTGCGTCCATGCTGGATAACAATACTTCCTGTTTTAATTACAGGGTAGTGGATGGCACTTCAAACTTATCCAGGCATGCCATCGGATGCGCTATTGACATTAATCCTTTTTATAATCCTTACGTTGTATTTAACAAAGATGGAAGCGGTGAAACATATATTTCTCCAAAGGGAAGCGAAATATATGCTGACCGCTCTCAAAATTTTCCATATAAAATTGATGAAAATGATTTATGCTATCAATTATTTAAAGAACATGGCTTTATCTGGGGGGGCAACTGGAATTCCTGTAAAGATTACCAGCATTTTCAAAAGGCAGTAGATTAATCTAACTTATTGCTGTTTACTTTCCAACCACACTGATTGCCTGTATAACAGCGGTTTGATCTGACTGTGATTCTTCACTTGTCTGAATTGTCTCCCAGGTTTTTTCAGAAAATTCTTCCTCAAGTATTTTCTTCAGCAATCTATTCTTAAGCATTTTTTTCCTGTGTCCGGAAATTATAATACAGCCTGCTATGCACAAAACAGCCATAGCAATTATTCCAACAGCTCTTGCTTGCCACAAAGTACTGATGCCAAAGATCATACTTACTCCAAAAAAAGCAAAAAGCAGCACAGCTGTCACAACAGCATAAAATCCATCCCCTTCATTTGATACACTGGCAGCTATGTAAAAATATTTTTCCCTGCTGGTTACTTTTTGCTTACATTCATTACGGATTTCTTCCACAAGAGCTTCTTCACGCCCAAAATTATTTGAAATACTGTCATTTCTTTTTGATTCATTTTCTCTTTTCAATTCTGAATATTTTTGAGATATATGGGGTTTAAGCCTTATTAAAATAGATGCAAGTCCGTTAATCAGGCTGGTAACAAGATCTATCACTGCAAGCAGTAAATTAAGAAATGATTTTAAAAAAGCCTTAATTGATTGATATATATTATCTACCAAAATCTGTCTTCTCCTTTATATTTTTCATCTGTACTTTATTATTAGTTTAGCATTACGCTCCCTTTTCAGCAAGAATAAAAGCGCACTTTGTATAAAAAGAAAAAAGAGCCTGAATTTTCAAGCTCTCTTAATCATTACTTATTAAACAAACTCAAGAACTACTTCCAAAGCTCCGTCGCCTTTACGCTGACCGATCTTGATGATTCTTGTATAACCACCATTGCGGCTTGCATATTTAGCCCCATACTCATCAAATAATTTGGCAACTAAATCAACTTCTTTTGTGCCTTTTTTTCTTCCTGCTTTTGTAGCAGGAATTTCGGTTACAGGATATAAAACCTTAACCATCTGATGTCTTGCATGTAATCTGGAAGGAAGATCCTTCTTGATTTCTTTCTCAACAGTCTCGAATTTGGTAACCTTTTTACCATCTACGACTTCTTTTACTCTCTTTCCATCCTTGTCCTTTACCGGAACTTTGGCGGAAATCTTAACTGTTTCATAATTATCTTTTTCTTTTACTGCAAGCGCAATAAGTCCTTCCACAATTTTCTGAACTTCCTTTGCCCTTGCCTGTGTGGTAACGATTTTTCCCTTATAAATAAGGCTTGTCACCTGACTTCTAAGTAATGCTTTCCTTTGACTTGAGGTTCTCCCCAGTTTTCTGTAACCTGCCATTTTTCGGCTCCTTTCTTTCATGAAGAACTTTCTCTAAAGAACAGTCCCTCTTCTCAATGGGCTTTGTGCCCGTCATGGTACATTCGGCTACGCTCTTTGGACTTACTTACCGAATGCAGTTGCACACCATTTATGAGAACATAGCCTGGGCTCTTTGGACTTACCACACTATGCTTCATCACTAGGATTAAGCTGCAATCCCAATTCTTTTAATTTAGCTAAAACTTCTTCAAGCGATTTACGTCCAAGATTACGTACCTTCATCATGTCTTCGGAAGTTCTGTTGGTTAATTCTTCAACTGTATTGATACCAGCTCTCTTTAAGCAGTTATAGGAACGAACTGACAATTCTAACTCGTCAATACTCATTTCCAATACCTTTTCCTTTTCATCTTCTTCCTTTTCTACCATAACCTCTGCGGTCTTGGCATTTTCGGACAAATCAATGAAAAGACTTAAATGTTCGCTAAGTACTTTTGCAGCCAGACTAACTGCCTCATCGGGTACCAGTGTTCCATTTGTGTAAACATCAAGCGTCAGCTTGTCAAAATCTGTAATCTGGCCGACACGTGTATTTTCAACGGTTACATTAATTCTCTCAACAGGTGTGTAAATAGAGTCTACTGCAATAACACCGATAGGCAAATCTTCGCTCTTATTTTTGTCAGCGCTTACATAGCCCCTGCCTTTTGTGATAGTAAGTTCCATGTAAAGCTTGGTATTTTTTCCGCTTAAGGTTGCAATGGTAAGATCAGGATTGAGAATTTCAATGTCCTGGTCACACTGAATATCAGCCGCCTTAACTACACCTTCTCCCTCATATTCGATATATGCGGTTTTGGGTTCATTGGTTTCACTGTTGTTTTTGATAGCAAGGCTCTTGATATTCATGATTATTTCAGTCACATCTTCCTTAACGCCTTCGATAGAACTGAATTCATGAAGCACTCCTTCAATCTTAACCTGACTCACAGCAGCGCCAGGAAGAGAAGAAAGCATAATTCTTCTAAGGGAATTACCAAGTGTGATACCGTATCCTCTTTCCAACGGTTCAACCACAAATCTGCCATACTTCTTATCTTCAGAGATTTCTGCCACCTCAATATTCGGTCTTTCAAATTCAAACACTGCAAACACCCTCCTTTACGAACACTTCTTTTCGCCCAATAAGCCAGCACGCATGCGTGCCGGCGTTTGGTGATTTTATTTGGAATATAATTCGACGATAAGCATTTCATTAACAGGAACATCAATCATTTCTCTGGTAGGAAGGTTCTTTACGGTTCCCTTAAATGCTTCCAAATCCACTTCGATCCATTCAGGAGTCAGTCTTCCAGCTGTTACCTCACTGATATCTTTATACCTCTGTAAAGATTTGGATTTTTCCCTTATTTCGATCACATCGCCTGCTTTGATCAAATAAGAAGGAATGTTTACTTGCTTGCCATTTACTAAAACATGCTTATGGCCTACAACCTGTCTTGCTTCTCTTCTTGTTCTGGCAAATCCCATTCTGAAAATCACATTATCAAGTCTTCTTTCCAGAATAACCATAAGGTTTTCACCTGTCATGCCTTTCATTCTGTCAGCTTTTTCATAATAATTTCTGAAAGGCTTTTCAAGAACGCCGTAAATGAATTTTGCTTTCTGTTTTTCTCTTAACTGAACGCCATATTCACTTACCTTTTTTCCTGCTCTTGCATTTGTTCTGTTGGATTTCTTATCATATCCTAAAAATACAGGATCAAGACCAAGGGATCTGCATCTTTTTAATACCGGAACTCTGTTTACTGCCATTTTATATTTTCCTCCTGTTATTGTTTACAGCGCCAAAACGCCTTCTTCCAACATTATAATTTAATATCTTGTCTTTGACTTTTTAAACAACGGATGCCAGGCTTTGCCAGCCATCCTTATGTTAACTACACAAAACTTAGTGTTTCTTAGATGACGTTTTTTGTCACCTTAGAAATACTTTTTGTGTTTTATACCCGGCGACGCTTAGGCGGGCGGCATCCATTATGAGGAACAGGTGTTACGTCCCTGATACTGGTTACATCCAGACCGCATGCAGAAAGGGCACGAATTGCTGCCTCACGTCCTGAACCAGGACCTTTTACCATAACGTCTACTGTCTTTAAACCATGAATCATAGCTGCCTTAGCTGCAGTTTCTGCTGCCATCTGAGCTGCATAGGGAGTAGATTTCCTTGAACCTCTGAAACCAAGACCACCGGCACTTGCCCAGCTAAGAGCATTTCCTTCATTATCTGTCAGTGTAACAATTGTATTGTTAAATGAAGACTGAATATGTGCCTGTCCGCGTTCAACGTTTTTCTTGACACGTTTTTTTGTCACTTTTTTTGTAACTTTCTTTGCTGCCATTTAAACTAACCTACTTTCTTTGATATTGTTTGCGTGTTCTACTCGAGAATTATGCCGCCCTGCGGCATCCGTATTTCGTACGAATCAATTCTCTCGTGAAATCATCAGTTAAAAACAAATGTCTGCTTCGCAGCCGCTTGTTTTTCTGCTGATAATTTCTATTTTTTCTTGTTAGCAACCGTACGCTTGGGGCCTTTTCTGGTTCTTGCGTTTGTCTTTGTCTTCTGTCCACGTACAGGAAGACCTTTCCTGTGACGGATTCCTCTGTAGCATCCAATTTCCTGAAGTCTTTTGATGTTCATGGCAACTTCTCTTCTAAGGTCACCTTCCACCATGTAATCAGCGTCGATCACTTCACTGATTCTCTTAACTTCATCATCTGTCAGCTCTCTGACACGGGTATCAGGATTAACCTGCGCTGCTGCAAGAATCTTATTAGCGCTTACTCTTCCGATTCCATACACATAAGTCAATCCAATCTCCACACGTTTTTCTCTAGGTAAGTCAACACCTGCAATACGAGCCATTTACGTTTCCTCCATTTTCTTTCGCGCATCTTCTATGCACTGATACTAATTGATTGGGGCATTCTTTTGCCCAATCGGATTTTCCGATCTTACGCGAAATTTTCGCGTGCGAAATTTTCACGAACCAAGAAGTAATCTCTAAGGCTCTTTCGTACAATTATATAAATCAGTGTATACCTAAAAAAGGCTACACTGCAGCCGCTTCATAATAATTGGACAAGAACCCTCCTGTTTTTATACAGTGGATTATCCTTGTCTTTGTTTGTGCTTCGGATTCTCACAGATCACTCTGATACGTCCTTTTCTCTTAATGATTTTGCACTTTTCGCAAATCGGTTTTACTGATGATCTAACCTTCATGTTAAACCCTCCTTTCAAAAAAGACCGTTTTACATTATATCATGATATATCTATAAATGCAAGGGATTCCTGCATTCATTTTCACATTTATTTCTACTTATCTCTCCATATAATTCTTCCCTTACTCAGGTCATAGGGTGACAGCTCCAGAGTCACCCTGTCCCCCGGAAGGATCCGGATAAAGTTCTGGCGAAGCTTACCGCTGATGTGTGCCAGTACACGATGTCCGTTCTCCAGCTCCACCTGAAACATTGTGTTGGGAAGCTTCTCCACAACAGTCCCTTCAATCTCGATCACATCACTCTTTGACATACTTTTCCTCCATTTTTCAAAATCTGCTTTATGGCATATCTGATCTCTTCATTATATACTCTTCCGCCGCCTGCAAGCCGCCCGCGCAGCTCTTCCTCCACCGCCGCATTCAGCAGCTGTATATGCTTAAGGCTCTTGCGCTTGGGGTTTTCCAGTGTTTTCAGCCGCCCGTCGGACAAATATACAAAATCATCCTCCCGGGCTGTCACTACATACAAGGTCCCCTTGTCATGCCCGGCTTTCGAAGTCACAAACCGTCCTATCATATCCTTATCCTTTGGCCGCTCCCGCGTCCGCCTCCTCTGCCCTGTCGGAACAGACCGGCGGTCACTCACATAATGTCAGTATCTCCGGCTCGCTGTCTGTGATCAGAATGGTGTTTTCGTAATGGGCAGACCAGGAACCATCCTCGGTCACCACCGTCCAATCATCATCCAGCCACTCCACCTCCGCAGCCCCCATATTAATCATAGGTTCCACACAGATGGTCATTCCCGCACGAAGCCTGGGTCCTCTGCGTGTCTGGGCAAAATTGGGGATTTGAGGGTCCTCATGCAGATGTGTTCCGATCCCATGCCCCACCAGGTCCCGCACTATGCCGTATCCAAAAGGGGCGATATATGCCGCCACCGCATTGGAAATTTCATGTAAATGATTTCCGGCTTTTGCCTTTTTTATTCCCTCAAAAAAACTCTGCTTCGTGGCATCAATGAGCTGCTGCGCCTCCGGGCTGATTCTGCCCACTCCAAAGGTTCTGGCCATATCCGAATGGTATCCCTGATAAATCAGGCCCGCATCAAGACTTACGATGTCACCCTCCTGAAGAATCCTTTTCTTCCTGGGGACTCCATGTACCACCTCGTCGTTGACGGAGACACAAATAGAAGCCGGATAGCCATGATAATGCAGGAAGTTTGGTATACAACCATGTTTTCTGATCAGCTGATCGCCCAGGATATTGATCTCCATAGTGGATATGCCCGGCCTTACCGCCTCTTCCAGATTTTGAAAAACGTCTGCCAGCCGTCTGCAAGATTCCCGCATCAGCCGGATCTCTCTCTCGGTCTTAATATTGATCGCCATATTTACTCCCTTTCAGGCATTCTAACCGAGGATTTCCGTGATGGCTGAAAATACGTCCTGCATATCCGCAGTGCCATCCACCGTTTTCAATACCCCTCTTGCCGTATAAAAATCGATCAGGGGCTGGGTCTGATCATGATAGACCTTCAGTCGATTCTGCACTGTCTCCGGCCTGTCGTCGTCCCTCAGCACCAGCTCGCTTCCGCAGGTATCGCAGATGCCTTCCGCCTTAGGGGGAATATGCTCCACATGATAGGTAGCGCCGCACTTTAGGCAGGCACGTCTTCCTGACATTCTCCGAACGATATTTTCATCGGGCACATCCACATTGACAGCGTAATCGATTTTTTCTCCCTGTCTTGCCAGAGCGTCCTCCAGCACCTGAGCCTGAGGAATGGTTCTGGGAAAGCCATCCAGCACATATCCGTCTGCGCAGTCCTCCTTTGCCACCCGGTCAAGCAGAATCTTCACAGTCAGTTCATCCGGCACCAGAAGCCCCTGATCCATGTACTTTTTAGCCTCCAGCCCCAGCTCCGTGTTGTTTTTAATATTGGCACGGAAAATGTCTCCTGTGGAAATATGGGGAATTTTGTACCTCTCTGCGATCATTTTCGCCTGCGTACCTTTGCCGGCCCCCGGCGCCCCCAACATAATAATCTTCATATTAAATACCCATGCCTTTCTGTAAACTCTTTCAATATTGTAACGATTCCAGCTTAAATTTACAACTAAAATCAGATGTGAACCTTCGCATGACAAAAAATCGGGCAGGACTCCTGCCCGATTCGGATTTTTTTCTACTTCTCCAGGAAGCCCTTATAATTGCGGACGAGCATCTGAGATTCCACCTGCTTCATGGTCTCCAGCACTACGCTGACAATAATGATAAGACTGGTACCGGCAAAGGACACATTCGCCTTGAAAACGCCGCTGAAAACATACGGCAGAACGGCAATAAAGGTCAGCCCTATGGCACCGATCAGCACGATGTTGTTCAATACCTTGTTTAAAAATTCGCTGGTGGGTTTTCCAGGCCGGATGCCCGGGATAAAGCCGCCCTGCTTTTTCATATTGTCTGCAATCATCAGAGGATTAAAGGTGATGGATGTATAAAAATATGCAAAAAAGATAATCAATGCAATATACACCAGCAATCCTATCGAATATTTAAGCTGACTGGGATTACACCAGTAACTGGAATTCATATATTTCAGGATCTCACTCCACACGCCTGTGCCGGAATACCCTGCAAAGGAAGAAATGATAATCGGGGTCTGCAACAGAGACTGGGCAAAAATCACAGGAATAACTCCAGAAGTGTTAACCTTCAGAGGAATGCTGGAGGTCTGTCCCCCAACCATTTTTCTTCCCTGTACCTTATTGGCATACTGCACCGGAATCTTACGCACACCATCGTTTAAGATGATAACCAGCACTACCATGGCAATGATAATTGCAAAAATAATCACCACCGCCAAAACTGCCGTTGCAGGTGCCTTGCCGAACACAAACTGTTCAAACAGGTTTCCCAGATCCTCCGGAAGACGGGCAATAATATTGATGACCAGAACGATGGAAATACCGTTTCCGATCCCCTTCTCCGTGATCCTTTCGCCCACCCACATGAGGAATGCGCTGCCTGCCGTAAGTGTCGCGATGGCACAAATCACATTCAATGCGTTAAACTGTGTCAGGTAGCCCTGCCGGCCGAATCCAATGGCCATGGCCGAGGACTGGATCAGCGCCAGACCAACGGTCACATATCTGGTGATTGCCGTAATCTTCTTCCGACCGTCCTCGCCGTCGCGCTGCATCTCCTCCAGTTTGGGGATGGCAATCGTCAACAGCTGCATGATGATGGAAGATGTGATATAGGGCGTAATATTCAACGCCAGAATCGACATGTTGATAAAGGAGCCGCCTGTAACTGCATCAAAGAAACTGAACGCACCAGTGGACTGTGCCTCGAACCAGCTCCTGAAAAATTCGCTGTTCACCCCCGGCACGGGAAGCTGTGATCCGATACGGATCACAACCAGCATGGCGAAGGTAAAAAGAATCTTTTCCCTGAGTTCTTTGATCTTGAATGCGTTTTTCAGTGTTGTGAGCATTACATCACCTCTGCTGTTCCACCGAGAGCCTCAATTCTTTCTTTTGCAGATGCGCTGAAGGCATTTGCTTTTACATTGAGTTTCTTGGTAAATTCTCCATTTCCGAGTATCTTCACGCCATCTCTGGGGTTTCTTACGATACCAGCTTCGATCAATGTATTGACATCCACAGTCGCTCCGTCCTCAAAACGCTCCAGAGCACTTACGTTGATCCCAACGATCTCCTTTGTATTCCTGTTTGTGAAGCCTCTCTTGGGAATACGTCTGTATAAAGGCATCTGACCGCCTTCAAAGCCGATCCTGGGAGCTCCCGAACGGGCCTTCTGTCCCTTGTGGCCTTTGCCTGCAGTCTTGCCGTTGCCGGATCCATGTCCACGGCCTCTCCTGAAATTATCGCTGTGCTTGGAACCATCTGCGGGTCTTAAATTGGACAACTCCATTTCTACACCTCCATTCTGTTATGCTTCTTCTACTTCTTCAACCTTCAGCATATGGCCCACCTGACGGATCTGCCCTCTTGTGGCATCATTGTCAGGAAGTATAATGGTCCTGCCGATCTTACGGAGTCCCATGGACTCAACGATGGCCTTGTTCTTCGGCACAGCGCCGATGGTTGATTTTACCAGAGTAATCTTTAATTTCTTATCTGCCATTGCTGTTCTCCTTTCACGCCAGAACTTCTTCCACGGACTTGCCGCGGCTCTTTGCTACCTCTTCAGGAGCCTTCAGCTGGCTTAAGCCGGTGATCGTCGCAAGGACAACGTTCTGCTTATTGTTGGAACCAAGAGATTTCGTACGAATATTCTTGATTCCTGCCATCTCGATTACGGCACGCGCCGGGCCTCCGGCGATTACTCCTGTACCTTCCGGAGCCTTTTTAAGCAGTACGGATGCGCCTCCGAATTTTCCGGTAAAATCATGTGTGATACTCTCATTATCATCCAATGCTACGGTAATAAGGTTCTTCGCAGCATCTTCTTTTCCTTTGCGGATTGCTTCCGGAATCTCAGTAGCTTTCCCTAAACCTGCACCAACATGGCCATTTCCATCGCCGACAACTACTAAAGCTGTGAATCTCATATTACGGCCACCTTTAACAACTTTGGTTACACGCTTAATTGACACTACTTTCTCATTTAATTCCAGTGAATTAGCATCAATACGTTCTTGTTTCATGTGTGCTCCTCCTCCTAGAAATTCAACCCAGCTTCTCTAGCTGCGTCTGCTAATGCCTGAATCTTACCATGGTATATAAAGCCGCCTCTGTCAAAGACTACATCCTTAATACCTTTTTCGATTGCCTTTTCTGCAATCACTTTGCCTAAATATGCTGCTGCATCAACGTTGTTAGTCTTTTCTAAGTTTGCTTTCACATCTTTCTGAAGAGTGGAAGCGGAAACCAGAGTATTTCCAACTGTATCGTCAATAATCTGAGCATACATATGATTATTACTTCTGAATACAGCCAAGCGTG
>OFGC01001727.1_pt1 | contig 13423 bp, 16 predicted proteins | sample 1521691 | NCBI WGS metagenome assembly OFGC01 (sample SAMEA3504121, study PRJEB24116) | mouse gut metagenome | biome: mouse gut; feature: mouse-associated habitat; material: faeces | place: Denmark | collected 2011
CCGCTTTCTCCCGGCTCAACCTGCGAAGGACGGCGTTTACCATGCCAGAAGCCCGCTGCCGCTTCTTCCGCTTGACCAGCTCCACGCTCTCGTCCACTGCGGCGCTGTCCGGCACCCGGTCCATATACAGGATCTGATATGCTCCCAGCCTCAGCACATCCCTGATAAAAGGCTCCAGCGATTCAAAGGGCTGCGTACAGAAGGCATCCAGATAATGATCCAGCAGCGCCCGGTTCTGAAGTACGCCGTAGGTCAGGCGGGCCGCCAGGGCCGCCTCCCGCCGGTCCAGCTCCCGGCAGGCAGCCTTCAAGCTGCCGTCGGACCAGGCGTCCAGGCGGCGGCAGGCGGTCAGAGCCGTCAGGGCGGCTTCTCTTCCCGTACCCATCAGCGCCTCCTGTCGCCGCCGCGTCCCGCGAAGATCAGCAGATACCGCAGCAGCTGGAGCAGGCTCATGAGCAGGGCCGCCACATAGGTCAAAGCGGCGGCGGTGAGGACCTTTTTGGCCCCCTTCCGCTCATCCTCATCCAAAAGAGCCGTACCGTCAATCGTTCCCAAAGCCCGGGCAGAGGCGTCAAACTCCACCGGCAGCGTCACCAGCTGGAACAAGGTGGTCAGACTGAAAAGGACGATCCCCACCAGGAACAGGGGCTGGGAATACAGGAAAAGGCCCAGCATCAGAGCGATAAACGCGAATTGTGAGCCGAACTGCGTCACCGGAATAATGGCGGAGCGCACCCGCACCGGGCCGTAGCCCATGGCGTACTGCACAGCATGGCCCGCCTCGTGGGCGGCCACCCCTCCCGCCGCCACTGTGGCGGCATTATAGACCGGCTGAGACAGATAAATGGTATTGTCGCGGGGATCGTAATGATCCGTAAGCTTCCCGGAGCAGGGGCGGATGGCAACATCATGAACCCCGTGGGCCCGCAGCACCGCATAGGCCGCCTGAGCGCCTGTAACGCCCCGGCGGTTGCGTACTCCGCTGTATCTGTTGAAGCTGGAGCTGACCTTGATCTGGGCATACACAGAGAGAATCAGCACCGGGATCAGCAATATCCAATAGATCGAATCAAAGGGCATAGGCCCCCTCCTTTTTTATACGTTGACCGGGTGACCCCGCAGATAGTCCGCAGCAGCCATCCGGCGTCCGCCATCGGCCTGCAGCTCGGTAATCACCAGCGCTCTGCCGTCTCCGCAGGCCACGGCTATGCCGTTTTTGCCGGCGGAAAGAATTGTCCCCGGCGCTTTGCCGGTCTCCTCTCCCGCGTGGGCACGGAAGACCTTCCACCGCACCCCGGCCACATCCGTGGAGGCACAGGGCCAGGGAATCAGCCCGCGCACCTGATTGACCAGAATCTGAGCGGGTTTTGCCCAGTCCAAGGGAGACATTTCCCGGGAAAGCATGGAGGCGTACTGGAACTGGGGCCCATAAACCTGGGGAACCCGGGGCGCCTCTCCCCTCTCCAGCAGCGCCAGAGCCTCGCTGGCAGCTTCTCCGCCCAGCTCCGCCAGACGGCAGTAGAGCTGGGCCGCGTCCTCCTGAGGATCAATGGCAGTCTTTTTGGCAAGGAGGATATCTCCCGCGTCCAGCTCCGCCGCCATATACTGAATGGTGACGCCGGTCTCCCTGTCTCCGTTGAGTACCGCCCAGTTGATCGGAGCAGCTCCCCGGTACTGGGGCAGCAGCGAAGAGTGGACGTTGATGATCGCCTTCTCCGGGATGTCCAGCAGCGCCTGGGGCAGCAGCTTTCCGTAGGCCGCCACCACGATCACATCGGGAGCCAGCGTCCGCAGCTCCTTCAAAACACCTTCATCCCGGCAGGACTCCGGTTGGTAAACAGGGATGCTACATGTAACGGCATATTCCTTTACAGGCGTTGGGATCAGTTTCATCCCTCGGTTTTTTGGCTTGTCCGGCTGGGTATAGACCGCCACAACATCCCATTTGTCCGTCACCAGGCGGCGCAGAACGGAAACAGCAAAATCCGGCGTACCCATGAAAACGATACGCATACTCACCGCTCCTCTCTCCTGGCTTCCTCTTCTTCATAAAAGGCCTCTACTTCCTCCTCGGTGAGGAAGTGGTCAATATGTTCCACATAGAGATGTCCGTCCAGATGCTCAATCTCGTGGCAGAAGCACCGGGCCATCAGCCCCTCCCCCTCCGCCTCGAACCAGCTGCCATACCGGTCCTGAGCCTTGATGCGTACACAGTTGGGCCGGGTCACCATGCCCCATTTGCCCGGAACGCTGAGGCACCCCTCAGGCCCCCGCTGTTCTCCGGATTCCTCCAGGATCTCCGGGTTGACCAGCTCCAGCATATTGTCCTCATCATCCACGATCACCACCGCACGCCGGAGGATCCCCACCTGGGGAGCCGCCAGTCCGGCGCCCTGGGCCTCTGCCAGAGTCTCCTGCATGTCGTCCAGCAAGTCATGCAGGCGTTTGTTGAAATCTGTTACCGTACGGCACTTCTTTGCCAGACGGTCGTCGCCCTGGGTGACGATTCTTCTGATTGCCATTATATTGTAACCTCCTACTGGCGGTAATAAACGAAATTGATGCCGTTCTCTCCATTCTTGGAGGAAAATGTCAGTCCTCCGCGTTGCAGTCAACGAACAGGTTCATCCCCCGGTTCTCCTTCTGCTGATGGAAAGCACGCAGATAATACGCGATCAGTTCCCGGGTGGTGTGGTCATTTTTCCCTATCCAGAAAATCCGGTAGCGGTAGCGGTTATTGACCTTCACCACCGGCGCGGGAGCCGGACCCAGAATCTCTACCGCCATATTGACCGCCGTGGGGTAGCGGAGCCCGGAGCGCATAGATTCCCGCAGCTGGGCAGCAGCCCGCAGCACTGCTCCCTCCTCCGGACCGGAGACCGTCAGGGTAAAAATATCCGCGAAAGGGGGATACCGGCGGGCGCGGCGGATACGGATCTCACCGGTGTAAAAGCTGTTGTAGTCCTGGGCGGCGGCACTGGTGATGACCTCGTTGTCCGGGGTGAAGGTCTGGATCACCGCCCGGCCGTCCTTGCTCCCCCGGCCCGCCCGGCCTACCACCTGGGTCAGCAGGCTGAAGGTCCGCTCAGCGGCGTGGTAGTTGTCTACGTACAGGCTCAGGTCCGCCGACACCACGCCCACCAGGGTCACATCCTCAAAATCCAGTCCCTTGGCAACCATCTGCGTGCCCAGAAGAATGGGGATTTTTTCCTTCTCAAACTTGTCCAGCAGCGTCTCGTGGTTGCCGGACACAGTATCCGCGTCCATGCGCAGTACGCCCACGCCCGGAAACAGCGCATTCAGCTCCTCCTCCACCTTCTGCGTGCCCGCGCCGATCTGCTTCATGATGCCGCCGCACTCCGGACACCGATCCGGCGCACGCTCTGAATGGCCGCAGTAGTGGCACATCAGCCGCCCGTTAGCGCTGTGGTAGGTCAGAGGTACGCTGCACCGCGGGCACTGGGGCGCCTCGCCGCACTCGCCGCACAGCAGCATCCTGCTGCTGCCCCGGCGGTTGAGAAACAGGATGCTCTGTTCACCCCGTCTCAGATTTTCCTCCAGCTCCCGGCGCAGGGGTGCGCCGATCATCCCACTGTTTCCGGCGCGGACCTCCTCCCGCATGTCGGCAATCACCACCCTGGGCAGAGGCTGCCGGTTGAAGCGGGAGCGAAGAATCAGCTTCTGGTACACCCCTCTCTGGGCCTGATGGGTCGTCTCAACCGATGGCGTGGCGGAGCCCAGCACCAGAACCGCGTTCTGCTGGGCGCACAGGAACTTGGCCACATCCCGGGCATGATACCGGGGGGGATTCTCAGACTGGTAGCTGCTCTCATGCTCCTCGTCCAGGATAATCATTCCCAGATTTTCCAGAGGGGCAAAGACCGCGCTGCGGGTCCCCAGTACGATATCCACCTCTCCCCGGCGAATCCGCTTCCACTGGTCGTACCGCTCCGTCATCCGCAGGCCGCTGTGGAGCATTACCACACGACCGCCGAAATAGGCGGTAAATTTCGCCATCATCTGAGGCGTCAGGGCGATCTCCGGTACCAGGATCATGCCGCGCCTGCCCCGGCGCACCACCTCCTGCAGAAGCCGGATGTAAACCAGGGTTTTGCCGCTGCCTGTGACGCCGTAAAGCAGGGCGCAGGAGGCGCTCTCCCCCTCCAGCTTCTCCGCAATGCCGTCATAGGCCGCCTGCTGCTCATCGCTGAGCGTGATGGGCGCACCGTCCGCCGCCTCCGGCTTCGGCACCCGCAGGACCTCCGTTGGGGAGAGAGAGATGAGCCCGCTGTTCTCCAGACTTTTCAGCGTCCGGACAGTCGCGCCGGTGAAATAGCAGACATCCGTGGACAGGGCGCTCCCCATGGCGCACAGCAGCTTCACTGCCTCATACCGCATGGGTGCGCTGCGCTTTTTCGGCTCCACGGCGGCCATGGCCTCCTCGGCGCTGACCGCCAGGGACACCCGGCTGGCCCGCTTATCGGAGACCTTCCGTCCGGCGGAGGACTCGATGGTCATAAGCCCCCGCCTCTGCAGTTCTTTTGCCACCCCAGCGGCTCCGCTGCCGCAGGCAAGACGCAGGGTCTCCAGCTCCGTGCTGCCGCCATGGGCACACAGCGCCTCCAGAACCCGGCTCTCCCGGTCATTGGCGCCGGATACCAGAGCAGTCTCCCGGTCTACCGCCAGCGTGCAGATATCCCGCAGCCGGTACCAAAGCCCAGCGGGCAGCAGCACCTTGACCGCCGTATACAGGGTGCAGAAGTACCGCTCTCTGAGCCAGAGAGCCAGCTTGATCTGCTGGGGACCCAAAACGCTCTCATCGTCCAGAACTTCGGCGACAGCCTTCAGCCCCTCCCGTTTGCTGTCCTGCCCAACGGTAAGGACAAAGCCCTCGCTGGTCTTGTTCCCCCTGCCGAAGGGTACCGTGACCCGCACCCCGGGGCAGACCTTCCCGGTCAGCTTCTCCGGGATCAGGTAGTCGTATGGCTTATCGATGGCATAGGTGGCGGCGCTGACGGCCACCCGCGCCACACTGGCCTGCTCCATGGGATCACCTCTATCCTCCCGCACACAAAAAGCGGCCTCGCCGCTCTTTTGTGGGGGTTATTCTACATCCTTGATGACGATGTCCGACGCGGCGGCGGACAGCTTCCCATCGGCAACCTCATGGATTGCCAGAGTTACCGGCTTTACATCCATCTTTTCTCCGTTGTCCTCCGCCTCCTGGGCGATCTGGCGGGCCCGGCGGGCCACAACGTTCACCAGCAGATAGCGGTTGGGCACATTGGCGGTCAGCTTGTTCATAGCGGGATAGAGCATCATAATAACATCATTCCTTCTTGATAGATTTGAAGTATTTAGGGTTTGGGAAAGCTCCTCAGATAAACGATATTGCCGTCCGGGTCAGCAAAGCGCATGTTGACCGCCCCCCAGGGACGGACGGCGGGCGGCTCGATCACTTCCGCGCCTAAGGATACTACTCTCCGGTATTCTTTGTCAATATCTTCAACTGTAAACGCCAGACACATGCTTTGACCGGCGCGTTCCCTTTCGCAGCCATCGTTAAAGATCGTCAGCATGGTCTCCTCCGCGAGGATTGTCTGATGCACCTCGTCATCACTGCCGTTGTCTATCTCCAGCAGACCCTTGTAAAAATCCGCAAGACGCACCACATTATTGGTCAAAATGCAGACTTCGCCAAGTCTCATCGCCTCTCACCTCGCACTGTTCTGAAAGCGCGGATAAAGGCATCCCTTCTTGTATCGGTCCCATCCCTTATCCAGATAACCAAATCTCTACAATTTTTTTCGCATAACGATGGTTTTTCCCCACCGCCGGACTTCTTCAAACCCAGCTTTCCGGTACATGGCTTCCGGACCGGTGAAATCCAGCGCGGAGAAATTCTCCGCCTCCTGAGCGTACGCCTCGGCAAAGGCGTATCCCTCCGCCGCAGCATCCTCACAGACTCTTTGCAGCAGCGCTTTTGCAATTCCCCTGCCGCGGTAGTCCGGCGCAATCTCAAAGCAGACGGTGGACTTTATCTTCCCCCGTTCGCCCGGAGAAATGTAATAATCTTCCTCCCCCCGGCAGAACGCCCTTCCCGATCAGCTCCGCCGCCGATTCCCGGAGCGCCCCTTCATTCCATCAAAGCCGCCGCCCAAGGCGTCCGCTCTCGCCAGAATGCCGCCGCAGACCTCGTCCGCCGTCAGATGAAAGCAGTTGCAGTAGCAAGGCGCATAAGGTGAGCCGTTGGGAAACGCGCGGTTATCAAAGAAATCCGCCGCATTTGCGCCGGTAAGCGGCTCGATTGCCAAGTCCATCCTCCTCACTGGTCGATCAGCGCGATCCGTTCGTCCGGGCGGCAGTGTTCGGCGCTCATAATGGCCCGTATCTCGTCCACAGCATGATCCACTGTATCGTTGATGACAAAGTAGTCAAAATCCTTGGCGGCTGCAAACTCCTCCCTGCCCCGGGCCAGGCGGGATCTCACCTTCTCCATGTCCTCGGTACCCCGTCCGATGAGCCGCCGCTCCAGCTCCGCCCAGCTGGGGGGAGCCACGTAGATGCGCACCGTCTCGGGCCGCTTCCGCTTCACCTGCTCCGCGCCCTGGATCTCGATGTCCAGCAGCACATCCCGGCCCTGCTCCATGGCCTTGTCCACGTAAATCCTGGGCGTTCCATACCGGTTGCCAACGAACTGTGCGTGTTCCAGGAACTGATCCTCCTCGATCCACTTCTCAAACTGCTCCATGGACAGAAAGTGGTAGTGTACCCCGTCCACCTCCCCGTGCCGGGGGGCGCGGGTGGTGGCGGACACGGAGAAGTACAGCGACGGGTCGCTGGCCAGCAGCCGGACCACTACGGTCCCCTTCCCCACACCGGAAGGGCCGCAGATAATAAATGTCTTTCCTTTTCTCATTCCACATCCTCCAACACTGTCGGGTCCACCCCGAACCGGGGGGCCAGCTTCTCCAGCGGCAGGCCGGACAGGATCACATGGTCGCTGTCCATCACCAGCACCGCCGCCGTCTTGCGGCCAAAGGTGGCGTCGATGAGCATACTCCGCTCCCGGGACTCCGCGATCAGCCGTTTCACCGGTGCGGAGTCCGGTCCCACCACGGCGATGAGGCGTCCGGCGGACACCATGGCCCCGTAGCCAATGCTGACCAGCTCGTTTTCCTTACTCAATGTTCTGCACCTGCTCCCGGATTTTCTCGATCTCCGCCTTCAGCTCCACCACATCCCGGGCGATCTGCACGTCGCTGCACTTGGAACCGATGGTATTGGATTCCCGGTTGACCTCCTGGATGAGAAAGTCCAGCTTCCTCCCCACGGGCTCGCCCCCCGCCAGCATCTCCCGCAGCTGGCTCAGGTGGCTGCGCAGGCGCACCGTCTCCTCGTCCACCGCCACCTTGTCGGCGAAGATGGCCGCCTCGGTGAGGATCCGGCTCTCATCGACAGTGGCACTCTGGAGAACCTCCTGCATCCGGGAGAGCAGCTTCTCCCGGTACTCCGCTACCGTCCGGGGAGAGCGCTCCTCCACACGGCCGGTGATGGCCTCGATTGTATCCAGCCGGCCCAGGATGTCCCCGGCCAGTCTCCGGCCCTCCGTCTCCCGCATGGCAGCATGGGCGGAAAGAGCTTCCTCCAGCACCGCGCACAGGTCGGCGGAAAGGGAGTCCAGATCCTCCTCCGCCTTGGTGATGGTCAGTACATCCGGCAAGCGGGCCAGATCTGTGGCGTAGCAGCTGCTCTTCACCCAGCTGCCGCCTCCCAGGTCGTACAGCTTTTTCAGCGCGGCAATGTAGCTCTTCGCCAGAGGCTCGTTGACAGCCACCACCGTTTCCTCCGCCCCCAGGGCATCTACCGTGACGAACACGTCCACCTTGCCGCGGCTGACGCTTTTCTGCACCAGGGACTTCACCGCATCCTCGGCAAAAATGTAGGCTCTGGGCATCTTCACGGAACAGTCCAGGTAGCGGTTGTTGACGCTGCGGACCTCCACTGTGATGTCCCGGCCGTTCAGGGTCTTTCGCGCCCGGCCATAGCCAGTCATACTCTTAACCAAATCTCTCTCCCTCTCATTTATGTTATCGTCAGACGCGCGCGCCGCGTCTCAGCACCAGAAAAACCGCATTCCCCCGCAGCCGCACAGGTTGCACAGCAGATAGGTACATGCCAGCCGTCCGCACATGTTATCGCCCCCACAGCCGGAGGAAAACACCTCGTAGCCCTCGGGACGGTAACCTGCCTGATTGTTCTCCACAAAGTTGAGGGCTTGCCGGAACTCCGGGTTCCCCGGCTCCATCTGGCAGGCGGTCTGGTAGTACCGCCGGGCCTCGTCCACCCAGCCCCGGCGGTAGCAGATGGTCCCCTTGAGAAAATTCCACTCGCCGCCGCGCTCCCCCATCCGGTCCAGGAGCTGTTCCGCCATGCCCAGGTCATTGCGGTTGACAGCCATGCGTACCTGCTGAAAGGCGGGATTCCCCGCCGTCCGCTGCTGGTACTGATAGCCGCCGTATCCCTGCTGGGCATAAGAAGTTCCGCCGCCGCCCCGGTTCCCCCGCTCCTGCTGGATGGTATGATAGGCTGCGTTGATCTCCTTCATCTTCTCCTGTGCCAGATCGGCCAGAGGATTGTCGTGGTAATTGTCCGGATGGTATTTTCGGGCCAAGTCGCGGTAGGCCTTTTTGACCTCCTCGTCGGTGGCGGTGCTGGGGATGTTCAAGACTTCATAGGGGTCGGTCATAGCTGCTCCTTGTTTCTGGCCGCCATGCGGAGCCCCGCATCGCCGGCTTGAAATGTTCCCTCTAAAACGGCCCTCCCCACAAGAAAGAGCCCTTCGTAAACCGTTGCACGGATAATGGGACTCCACACGCCGAAATCCCACAGTTCATAGGCCGCCGCCATCAGGCGGATGGAGTGGTCCAGGGAGACCGCGAGTCCTTCCCGTGCCTCCTCTGTCAGCTCCCCGCCGGTGAGGCCGTAGCGGCAGATCAGCGGATTGTAGCTGCCTGAGGCAAAGTCCCTGGCCAGGTCATCGGCAGCGTCCACCAGATAAACCCAACGCCCCAGGTGGTACAGCAGCTGCGCCAGCACCCGCCGCTTCACCGGGTCCGGAACTTCCGCTGCCGCCGATGAGAGCAGTCCCGCAAAGGCGTCCGCCGGAAGGTCCAGAGAGGCGCAGCGCGCCGCTTCCAGCTCTCCCAGCAGCGACAGCTTCTCCCGTGTGATCCGGTCAAAATCCGGCCTCCGCTTCGCCGCCCGGCAGTAGGCTCCCTTCAGCGCCAGGGACGCAGCGCGGTACTTGCTCTTCCCTCTGCCCGGATCGGACAGCGCGTCCCGCATCTGCCACCAGGAGAGGATCACACTCTCGTCCGCCGCCAGCTCCAGAGCCGGATTCCCCGGGTAATAGTCCCGCCCAGCAAAGGGGTGGGCCACGCAGCCCCGACGGACCGCTGCGGACTCCTCCCCCGGCCATAGCAAAATCGACAGAAAGGTAAAATCATAATTGAGGATCATCCGCGCCGCCTGCCCGTACCGCTCCCCAAGGGTATGGCACAGTCCGCAGTACGCCGCGCTGAAGCGGGCCTTGTCCTCCTCCGAGAGCTTCGCCAGGGAGGGACGCACATAACCGAACATCTGCCCCGCCCTACAGCTTTCTAACGATCCGGTAGGACACGGCCGCCCTGCCCTTGGCCTTCCGGTCACACAGAACCGCAATCGCAAGCCCCAGCAGAAAGCCAATCCCGCCGCAGGCGTACCGCCATGGCTCAGACAAGAAAGCCGGCAGCAGATATCCCAGCAGGAACAGCAGTACCGGAAAACCGTACACCAGCACCGCAAACCCCAGAACCTGATTGCCGCTGTACACCTCCACACGGTCGCCCAGCGCCACGGGCACACCGCTTTCCGCCTGTATCACCAAGTCGGGAGCCCTGCCCGCGCACTGGCCGCATCCGTCACAGCTGTGGCCGCAGGCGGTCTGCCGGGTAACGGTCAGCTCCACCAGACCGCCGGGGGCGGCAGGCAGGGCGGTAACGATGGCAATCTGTGTCATGGATAAGCTCCTTCCGGTCAGCGGGAAATGATCTTGCCGGTGACGGTATACGTGCCTACCGCTCCTACCTCGCTGTACCCGTCCACAAGGACGGTGGCCGGGGGCTGGATGGTGCCGTCGTTGGTAATCTCCCGCAGATCCACCACAATGCGGATATCTTCCTCTGTCACCTGCTCCAGGTCCTCTGCGGGACCTCGCAGCACCACGTCCTTCACGGTGGTAATGGGATCGAACCGCTGGCTCTCACTGGTGCCGATGGACTGGATATTGGTCACCGAAAAGCTCCTGGTGGACAGGCCATGGAACTTGATGGAAAGCATGGTGGTCTTATAGCCGCTGCTGTTCTCGCATCCGGCGGGCAGCTTGATGTCCAGCTCCTGCACGGTGTCCGAGTACAGTGTGCTGAGATCCACTTCTCCCAGGTTGATCTCATCAATGGTCTCCAGGCTCAGAGGATCGCCGGTCACGGTGATGGTTTTCGGCTGCAGGTCCCACTTGACGTTAGACAGCCGGGAGCCCGGGGATTCCTTGAAGTCCGGTTTCAGATCCAGCGTCTTCACCATGTAGATCGGCACAGTAACATTGACCTTCTGTTCGGAGAAGCGGACCTCCTGAACCTCCAGCACGTTGCCGTCGGCATCCAGAAGCTCATAGCTGTAGTCCTGCTGGATGGTGTCGGTGGCATCGGTGATGTCCACCACCACCCTGGCGGAGGCCACCGGGTCCACATTGTTTTGCAGGCCGCTGAGCGTCACGTACGCGGGTTCCTTCACCACCCGGTCGGCCATGTAGACGTAGGGCTCCTGCACGTTCCCGGTGACGGTGACGCTGACAGGGATGTCCTTGGAGTAGAGGCTGGTCACCTGGATGGATACGGTGCCCCGGGAACTGCGCTCCACAGTGATGTCGCTGTTGTTCACATTATCCGGCGTTTTCAGCGTCCATTGCAGGCTATAGGGACCGATGGCGTTGATGCCGGTGAGGTTTACCTGGGCGCGGATGTCTCCGGGCCGGAGGTTGGAGATGATAGACCGGGGGCCGCTGAGGGTCAGATCCAGGGTGGCGTCCCCCCCGCTGGAGAGCATCAGTCCCCGGCTGGGCAGGGTGTCCTCCGCACCGATGAAGTCGATGGGCACATTGGAGAAGGTCCTCCGCATAGTGTTCCCGTTGGCAGTATCCACGTACAGCCAGAAGATGACGGCCAGCAAAAGGCTCAGCACCACATAGAGGATCTTATTGGCTTTTTCACTCATCCGCTTTTCCACCGTCCTTCTTATCCTTGCCCAGCAGGCCCAACAGACCCTTGCGCTTTTTCCCGTTCTGGGCCTCGTCCTCGTCCGGCTGAGGAAGCAGCTCGTTTCGCAACAGCTGCTCCAGAGTCTCCGTCATAAGGTGCCGCTTGAGCATCCCGCCTACAGCCACGGAGATGGACCCGGTTTCTTCGCTGACCAGGACCACCACCGCGTCGGAGTTCTCGCTCATTCCGATGCCTGCCCGGTGGCGCATCCCCAAGTCCCGGCTCAGATTCACGTTCCGGCTGAGGGGAAGCATACAGCCCGCCCCCAGCACCCGGCCCTCCCGGATAATCACCGCGCCGTCGTGCATGGGCGCCTTGACGAAGAAGATGTTCTTCAAAAGCTCCGAGGACACCTCTGCGTCCAGCTTGGTGCCGCTGCGGAGGATCTCGTCCGTCTGGTTCTTCCGCTCGAAGACGATCAGCGCGCCGGTCCGGGACTTGCTCATGTCGCCGCAGGCGGACACGGTCTGCCCGATGGCATCCTCAATCGTCTCCCTGTCCACCTGGGGCTTGGAAAAGATCTGGAGAAATGGCAGCTGGCTGCTGCCCACCTGCTCCAGCACCCGGCGGATCTCCGGCTGGAAGAGGATAATCAGCGCCAGAACGCCCCACTCTACCACGTGGGTCAGGGCGAAGTTCAAAGCCGGCAGACGGTCCGTGGACAGCCACAGCGCCGCGATCACCACCAGCACGCCCTTGAGCAGACGGGAGGAATTGGTTTTCCGCACCAGCAGCAGCAGCCGGTAAATCAGATAGGCGACCACCAGGATGTCCACCACATCCAGCAGCCGCAGGGAAAAGACGAAGTTATTGAGCTTGTGAGCCAAACCTGTCAGCACTTCCATGACATCCATGGCGCCCCCTCCATTGAAAAAGAATTCTATAAGTAGCTTACATTTTACTCTAAAGCCGGGAAAAATGCAACAAATTCTCGCCCGGTTTTTTCCTGAAAATACTGTCGAATTCTGTCTGAGGTCACTTTTTCATGGAGAATCCGCTGGAAATATTGTGAAACCGTTTCAAAAGCGCAAACATTTTCTGCGGAATATTCACAAAAAGTTTATAAGGAGGCGCGCACAGCGCACCTCCTTCAATAGGTTCTTCTACCATTTTTTCATCATCCGGAGTACGGTCTCCGCCTCCTCCGGCGTATTGAATGCCGAGGCGGAGAAGCGCAGCGTACCGGTCTCCTCCGTTCCAACGGTCCGGTGGGCCAGCGGCGCGCAGTGAAGCCCGGCACGCACAGCCACCTCCTGTTCCGCCAGACGGCCGGCCAGGGTCTCCGGCGGCATACGGAGGGGCAGGATACTCAGCACCGAACTCTCTCCCTGGGGATCGCTGAACACCCGGAAGTCTTCCCGGTCCCTCAGGCCCTCCGACAGAGCGCGAATCACCTCGCTCTCCTTGTGCCGGATCTTCTCCAGCCCGGTGCTGCGGACAAACAGGATTCCCTCCAGAAGACCTGCCGCGCCATGGACGTTCTGCGTCCCCGCCTCCAGGCGGTCCGGCAGAAAATCCGGCATCTCCTGCTGCCTGGAGAGGCTGCCGGTGCCGCCGGTCATCAGGGGCGCCGGGACAAATCCGTCTCCGCACAGCAGCAGCCCCGTGCCCTGAGGGCCATAGAGCCCCTTGTGACCGGGCATGGCAATGTAGGCCGCCCCCCAGCTCTTTACACTCACCGGGTGGATGCCGGCGGACTGGGAGGCGTCTACAATCAGGGGGACGCCCTTTTCCCGGCAGATTCCGGCGATGCCGTCCATGGGCAGGGTATAGCCGAAAACATTGGATGTATGGGTGCAGATCACTGCTTTCACCTGACCGTCCACCGCCCGGCGAAAACCCTCCGCCATCTGCTCCCGGTTGAAAAGCCCGGCGTTTACAATCCGGCAGGATACGCCGCCAATGGCAAGGAGGGTTCTTGTAACGGCGTTATGCTCATAGCCGGAAATGACCACCGTATCCCCGGGTGATACAAGACTGCGGATAGCGGTATTCAGCCCATGGGTGGCACTGGTGGTCAGAATGACATTATCCGGCTGGGACACGTCAAAAAGCTCCGCTGCCTC
>OFGC01001733.1_pt1 | contig 13405 bp, 8 predicted proteins | sample 1521691 | NCBI WGS metagenome assembly OFGC01 (sample SAMEA3504121, study PRJEB24116) | mouse gut metagenome | biome: mouse gut; feature: mouse-associated habitat; material: faeces | place: Denmark | collected 2011
GGAACAGTTGACAAATTATATTGGAGGGGAAACTTAAGTATGGAATCGATTTATCAGGATATTCCCAGAATCTATACTGCCATTGCCGAGTGGGCTGCCTGCATGGTATATCTTTTGCTGTTAAAAAAATCCGGACGGAAGAAGTTTTTTGCAATCAAAAGTGTGGCAGCGCTGGTCATTCAAATTCTGTTTTTGGAATTTACCGGAGGACTGCCAATATTTTTTTGGATTCCATGCATGATGACGGCAGCCTTGCTGATGTATTTTTTTATTTGGCTTTGCGGGGATGTTACTGCAAAGGAATGTCTGTATTGCTGCACGAAAGCTTTTCTGCTGGCAGAGCTTGCAGCTTCTTTAGAATGGCAGCTGCATACGTATCTGTCTGTAACAAGACTTCCGTTTTTATATATAGGAAGGTTTGCGCTTTTGATCGCAGTATTTACAGCTGTGTTTGCCCTTGCTTATTTTATGGAAAAATCAATGTTTTTAAGAAGTTATTTGGAACAGTTGTCCATGAAGGAAGTCCTTGCGGCAACAGGATGTGTGGTGGTAATTTTTGCATTCAGCAATATGAGCTTTGTGGTTACAAACTCGCCTTTTACAGCCCAGATAAAAGCAGATGTCTTTATTATACGAACATTAATCGACATGATGGGAGTCATAATTCTTTATGCATTTCAGAGAAGAATTGGCGAGTATGTAGCAGAAGCAGAAATAAATGCCATGCAGAATACTCTAAAAGCGCAGTATGAACAGTATCGCAATTATTTGGAAAGTGTGGAAATGATACAAATCAAGTGTCATGATCTGAAACATCAGATAGCAGGACTTAGAACAGAAACGGACGCGGAAAAAAGAAAAGAATGGCTGGATGCCATGGAGCAGGAGCTGAATGCGAATGAAATTGACATAAATACAGGAAATAAAGTTCTTGATGCGATTCTGGGAGGTAAAAGCCTCAGGGCAAAGAAAAATCATATTCAGATGACCTGTGTGATTAATGGAAAATTGCTGGATTTTCTGCATGTAACGGATATTTGCAGTATTTTTGGAAATGCTTTGGATAATGCGCTGGAAAATGCCATTATGATTGATGATGAGAGAAAACGCCTGATTCATATTACTGTTTCAGAGCAAAAAGGATTTGTTTTTATAAAAATAGCAAACTATTGTGAAAACCCCATTGAAATAAAATCAGGAAAAATGCCGGAGACAACAAAATCAGATAAGAAAAACCATGGATTTGGATTAAAAAGCATCCGGCAGTCTGTGGAAAAATACGGGGGAGCAGTCACAGCTGTAATGGATCAGAACTGGTTTGAATTAAACTTGCTTTTTCCTAAAACGGTCAATCAGGCAGATTGATCGTTTGTGCCATATAATGACCGGTTGTGCCACGGATAATATATTAGAAACAAAAAGTGCTAATATGTTTAAAGAAGCGGCATAAATGGTTGTTACATAAAGGAAACATAGGAGGAAAAAGAGTATGAGAAAAAGGATGTTAAAAAAATGGATGGCTCTGATGCTGTCAGGCACGCTTATACTTGGGCTGATCGGCTGTGCAGATAATGCAGAACAGCCTGCAGAAACTACACCGGAAGTTTCAGACGTGCAGGAGAGCCAGGAAGAGGTGCAGGAAGCATCTCCGGAAACTCCGGTTCTTTATGAATCTGAGTATGGCAGCAAACAGGAAGCTTTACAGGCCGGACTTGACCTGAACTTAGCGATTGCAGAAGAAGGAATGATTCTTTTCAAGAATGAAGGGAGTGCACTTCCAATTGCAAGCGGATCTAAAGTTACATTGCTGGGATATGCGGCAATTGATCCGAATGCCGGCGCCAGTCATAATGTTGTCGATGCATCAGCAGGAGCAGCGATTGCACAGGCAAATATAATTTCCAGTATGGAAGAGGCTGGGTTTAGTCTGAATAACACAGTACTTGACAGCTATACGCAGTGGGCATCGGAAGATGTAGAGGGAGCAGAAGCAGATGAGAACGGAAATGTTCCTAAGAAAACATCTGATATTCTGGTAGCAGACGATTTTGCGAAAGCTGCTGAAACAGATGAATGGAAAGCATCTTTGGAAGAATACGGTGATGCGGCTTTCGTTGTAATTTCCAGAGGAACAGGTGAAATTGCACAGAATGGAAGAGTTCATGAACTTCAGCTTGATGATATACAGTACGAACTGATTGATTATGCAGCTGAAAATTTTGATAAAGTTATTGTATTGGTGAATAGCTGTACACCCATTGAAATTGCAGGAATTCAAAGAAATGATGCAGTAGATGCGGTGCTGAATATTGGGGAACCGGGTGATAACGGACTTGCAGCATTAGGACGTGTACTTACCGGTGAGGTGAACCCTTCCGGAAGAACAGTTGATACATGGCCGGTTGATCACACACAAAATCCAAGCTACACTATTTTTAATACCAGAGTAAGTGCAATGGCACAGGGGGAAGACGGAAACGGTACCATGACCGGATATACCCAGTACAGCGTAAACGGCGAACCGGTAAATACCTGGTCGGTGGGATATGAAGAAGGCATTTATGTGGGCTACAGATACTATGAAACAAGAAGTTTTGAAGAAAATAAATCAGGTGCTGAAGATGCATGGTGGAATGCAAATGTAAACTATCCGTTTGGTTACGGACTTTCCTATACTGATTTTGAATGGGAAGTTACCCCGGCCACAGCAGCAGATTCAACCGTTACCAAAACAGATACTTTGACTTTTGATGTAAAGGTAACCAACACCGGCGATATTGCAGGTAAGGATGTTGTTGAATTATACTATACAGCGCCTTATGGCAAAGAAGAAACCGGTAATGATACTGTCATTGAAAAATCATATGTTGCTCTTGGTGATTTTGCAAAGACAAGTGTACTTGAACCGGGCGCAAGCGAAACGGTTCAGGTATCCATAGATGTTTCGGACATGGCTTCCTATGATGATGTGACGGACAGGACATATGTTCTTGATGCCGGAACTTACAATATCAAGATTGCAGGAAATTCACACTATGGAATGATGGAAAATGACGTTGATTTCGATTACATGGTTGCAGAAAAAGAATTGTGTAACGAAGCAGTCACCGGTGCGGAAATTACAAATGCACTGGATGATGTAACAGAAGGCTTTGCAAGTGAAGGCTATACAGCTTTAACCCGTAGCAATTTTAAAGGAACAATGCCCAATGGCTTTGAAGCAGTAAAAGAAATCTCAGAAGAAGAATATGCTACATGGGGCTATGATAATGATGCATTTAATGCATATTATGATGCAGCAGCAATTGGTACGCCTACTTATGAAACAGATGCAGCAAACCGTACCGAAGAGCAGTATTCTGTCGTATTATCTGATTTGATTGGTGCAGACGCAGATGATGCAAGGTATCAGGAACTGGTAGAACAGCTTACATTGGAGGAATTAGCTGATTTAGTAAATGTAGGCGGATTTAATTCTGTGGGCATACCATACATTGGTAAACCTTACTCTCGTGATACAGATGGCCCTAAAGGATGGACCGGTAACTATACAGATACAAATGACCGTTATAATTACTTTAGTGCAGAGCCTATGATTGCAGCTACCTACAATGAAGATCTTCTTTATCAGATGGGTGAAGTGATCAGTGAGCAGGGATTGTGGGGCAACAGTACGGCAGCAGGCGGAATGGTATACAGCTATACAGGATGGTATGCACCTGGTATGAACATTCACCGCTCTCCTTTTGACAGCCGTTTCCCTGAGTATTATTCAGAAGATCCTTTCCTGACAGGAACTATGGCAGCAAACGTTTCCCAGGGAGCAAAATCCAGGGGATGCTATATCACATTGAAACATTTCGCATTCCACAATGATGGCGGCGGCTCTTCTACCTATCGTTTTGGAGCAATAGGAAATGGTACGGATAAAGAAGGTTTGTCTGCATGGATGACAGAGCAGACAGCCAGAGAGATTTACCTGAAAGGATATCAGAAAGCAGTAGAAGAAGGAGGCGCTACATTTGCAATGGGTTCCTTCACGAGAATAGGTAAGACATGGTGTGCAGGAAGCTATGGTGTCATGAACCAGATCACCCGTGGAGAATGGGGATTTGAAGGTGCTGTTGTTACAGATATTGTAATCTATAATGCCTGCAACGCATATCAGTTGATTAAGGCCGGATCCAGCATGATGCTGGATGCAAAGGTGTATGGTCTTGAAGGCGGCAGATATCTGGATGTAGATGAAATACTGGCAATGGAAGAAGAAGACAGAAATATTACAATTCATTGTATGCAGGAAGCAGCAAAGCAGATTTTATACATGGTTGCAAACAGCAACGCAATGCAGCTGCCTAAGGGTGCTAAGATCATCTATGCGGATACCGTTGAGGTTGACGGTGAAGATGTTGCCATTGAGCTGACAGAGGCAAAAGTGGGAACAGCATATACTTCAGAACCGCTGAACACTGCAATTTTAAATACCTATTATCCCTATTCAGCTATTACCTATGCGGTAGAAGGATTACCGGAGGGTATGACATTTGATGCAGGAACAGGTATCATTGGTGGTACTCCGTCTAAAGCAGGCGACTATACTATAAAAATTACGGCAGAAGCAACCGGATATGAAGCAGCTTCTATTGAACTGCCACTGACAGTAGTAAAGTAAAATAATAAAAACAATCGAAACAGGTGCAGTTGCAGTACAATCTGCAGTTGCATCTGTTTTATTCAAAAAAGAGGACAAGGTTGAAAGAAACTTTCAACCTTACGTATTTGGGCCTATTCCCACTTGGGAGGAGCCCAAGCGAGAAAGGCATGGGTATAAAAATGAAAAAGAATGTAATAGCAGTTTTATTGATGACAGTAGCAATGGTTTGTATGACAGCTTGCGGGGGCAGCGGTGCGGAAACCGGAAATGATGTTGAGAGCGAAACAGCAGAAGCGGAAACAGAGTCAGGAACAGAATATGTATTTGAAGCAGAATATACTGTATTGGAAGGGCTTGAGGGACTTGGCGTATCGGGATCTCCCACTGGAATCGGTCTTGCAAAGGAAAATGCCAAAGCAAGCAATGGCTTTTACGTAGGGGAACTTGGAGCTAAAAGTCCGATTACTTTTGTAATCACATCAGATGTGGACACAACGGCTGTACTGAAAGCAGTGCTTGGTTCTAATACATTAGGAAACTGTACATGGAATCCTGAGAGCTTTGTAGTTACTGTAAATGGCGAAGCAGTTCAATATAAGGAATTTACAACGGATAATGGAACGGATGCAAACAATCAGGAGAATTTTAAGACAAAAAACCTGGGCGAGATTTCGCTGAAAGCAGGAGAAAATGAAATTGTTTTTTCAGCAGGCGACAACACCTACCGCAGCAATATGGCCAGTGCTCCTTCCATTGACTGTCTTAAAATTACAACGGATGCAGTGCTTTCCATGGAAGAGGTCGTAGAAAATATCGAATAGAATTGTAAAGATAAATGCCTTTGGCAGAAATGGAGAGGAATATGGGTTTTATTTGGAGGCATAAAAAGACAAAAGTTTGGTTTATCGTGACGGCAATTGTACTTTCTCTGGAAATCATTATTGATGCGGTTCTTTTGACTGTTCCCATTGCTGGAAATTCATTAAGTCTGGTATTTGGCGGGGAACGTGCTAATGTGGTTGAGGATAATAGGGACGAGAGGTACGACAGGCAGTATGCCGATAAAGAAGAAGTGCTGAATGCAGCGAATGAGTTTGTAGTTGAGGTGGAAAAGGAAGGAATTGTTTTGCTTAAAAATGAAAATGGCGTGCTTCCTCTTTCTACAGAAGATGTGAGAGTCAGTGTATTTGGAAAGAATTCGGTAAATATTGTTAATTCCGGCTCCGGCTCTGCCAGCAGCAATGGATCTGATGCACAGAAAACATTTTATAAGAGCCTTGAAGAGGCAGGAATTTCCTATAATGAAACACTGAAAGAATTTTATGAGAGCTCTGCAAAATCCGGTTCAGGAAGACCGGCTAACCCTGCTATGACATCAGGACAAAGACTGCCCGGGTTTGAAACAGGTGAAACACCTATAGAATCTTATACTGCTGATATAGTGAACAGCTATGCGGATTATCAGGATGCGGCAATTGTTGTTTTTTCCAGAATCGGAGGAGAAGGATTCGACCTGCCGAGGACGATGCAAAGCAGTTTTGGAGGTGCTGCCATTACAGGAGCAGCTTCGCCGGACAGCCATTATCTGGAGTTGGATGCCAATGAAAAAGCATTGCTGGAACATGTAAAAGAAAACTTTTCAAATATTATTGTTGTGCTGAATGTAGGTACTACAATGGAAATACCGGAATTAGAAGCAGATGATGAAATTGATTCCATTCTTTGGATCGGATTTCCCGGAGCCTCCGGTATAATGGCATTGGGACAGATTTTAACTGGTACAGATGCACAGGGCAGCCAGATTAGTCCTTCTGGACATACAGTAGACACTTGGGCGGCAGATTTTACAAAAGATCCTACCTGGTATAACACGGGGACTTATGGCAGCGAATTTGGCAATCGTTATCTTTATAACGGTGAAAAAACAGATTATGCTTTTGTAAACTATGAAGAAGGTATCTATGTTGGATACCGCTATTATGAAACCCGGGGATATGAAGAAACAAAAGCTGATCCCCAATCGAAATGGTATGAAGACAATGTAGTGTATCCTTTTGGTTATGGGCTTTCCTATACCACATTTGACTGGGATGTATCTTTTGCAATGCCGGAGGGAAGCACGATTACAGAGGATGACACCTTGGAAGTATCTGTAACTGTCAGAAATACAGGAGATTATGCGGGAAAGGATGTTGTTGAATTATATTACAGTGCACCTTTTGATTATGAAGGGCCTGCAATTGAAAAAGCACACGTTGTTCTGGGAGATTTTGCAAAAACCGGATTACTTGCTCCTGGAGAAGAAGAAACGCTGACACTTACGCTGGATGTGAAGGATATGAAGTCCTATGACTACGCAGATGCAAATGAGAACGGATTTAAAGGATATGAGCTGGAAGCAGGAGATTATCTTCTTGTGGTAGGAAGCGATGCACATACTGCAAAAGCAGCCGCAGAATACAAATTGAATGAGGATGTGCAGATTACATCTGAAATGAATGCGCAGGGCGAAGCGGTAGAAGTCGTAAATGCATTTGATGATGTGAGCGCAGGTATCTTCGGAAACAATACCTATGCGTCTTATATCTCACGTAAAGATTTTGCCGGCACAGTTCCAACGACTTATTTGGATGACAGTGAAAGAACCCTTACAGATGAGTTGAAAGCTGAGCTGGATGAATCCATTAAGCGTAAATATACAGAACCGGATGCAGGAAAACCATGGGAAGTTACAGGAACTGCACCTTCCTTAACACCAGTGAATAACGATTTGTCTTTGTCGGATATGTTTTATGATGATTCCGGAAATTATGTTGGAGAAGTAAGCTATGATGATCCCAGGTGGGAAACTTTGTTAGACGAGATTTCGCTGGATGAGATGAAGAATCTGGTGGGATTTGGTGCATTCCGTACAAATGAAGTGAAGGGAATTGATGGAGTAGTGGGAAAACCGCTCACAACGGATGCAGATGGCCCCAGCGGCTTTACAAGCTTTTTGTCGGAATCAGTGATATATGGAACTTGTGCCTATCAGGCAGAGTGCGTAATGGGTTCTACATGGAATGTGGAGCTTGCGGAGAAAATGGGCGAACTGGTAGGTGAGGAAGGCCTTGCAGGAAATGAAAAAGGGGACAGACTACCTTACTCAGGCTGGTATGCGCCTGCTGTAAATATCCACCGCTCTCCTTTTGCAGGAAGAAACTGGGAATATTACAGTGAAGACGGTCTTTTGTCCGGTAAATTCGCTGCAAGTGTTATTAAGGGAGCAGATAAAAAAGGCGTTTACTGCTACATGAAGCATTTTGCAGTAAATGATCAGGAAACAGACCGTGAATATAACGGAATTCTTGTATGGTCGAATGAGCAGGCAATGCGGGAACTCTACCTTCGTCCTTTTGAAATTGCGGTAAAAGAAGGCGGAGCAACCGGAATGATGACCTCCTTTAACCGTCTTGGCATGAAGTGGGCGGGAGGCAGCTATGCTCTACTGACGCAGGTGCTTCGTGATGAATGGGGATTCCATGGCTGCGTCATCACAGACTATAGCCTGAATACTTATACACATGTAGATGAAATGATCCGTGCCGGTGGAGATCTGTTTTTAACGCAGGATGCCAAGACGTTTTCCATGCCGGATGATGCAACACAGATTTCACTTCTCCGGCAGGCAACTAAGAATATTTTGTATTCTGTTGTTAACAGTAATGCCATGAGTATCAGGACAGATGGATATCTGATGCCGGTATGGAAGGTAATTCTGATAAGTGTTGAAGTTATTATTTCCATAGCATTGGCACTCTGGGGAATATTAGCAGTTTACTCTATAAAAAAGACTGAGAAGCAGGAAAAAGAAACGCTGACTACATCTGAAAACTGATAGATTTCCAACCTGATGACAGGAAAGAAAAGATGTAAATTTAGAATAAAAATCTGAAATGAAGCTGAATTATTCGGTTTATGTAGATGTTAAGAGTAGTGCGGGAATAATAAGGGGGCTTCCTATTGATAGGAAGCCCTTTCGTTTTAAGGAGAAATGAGATGAAACATCAGGAAATTATCGATAAAATGACAATAGAGGAAAAGGCAGCCTTTTTAAGCGGAAAAAGCGAGTGGGAAACCAGAGATATTCCTCGTTTGAGTATTCCTTCAATCTTTTGCGCCGATGGACCTCATGGTGTACGAAAGCAGGCGGGAGCAGGAGACCATTTGGGATTAAATGAGTCCCTTCCGGCTACCTGCTTTCCCACAGCAGCAACAATTGCTAACAGCTGGGATGAAAAATTGGGGAATGAAATAGGAGAAGCTTTAGGAAAAGAGGCTGCCGCAATGGATGTTCAAGTACTTTTAGGTCCTGGATTAAATATAAAGCGAAGCCCTTTCTGTGGTAGAAATTTTGAATATTTTTCGGAAGATCCCTATCTGGCAGGCAAGATGGCGGCCTCCTACATTCGGGGGATACAGAGTAAGGGGGTGTATGCCTGTCCCAAACACTTTGCAGTAAACAGTCAGGAACTTCGCAGAATGGCTATGAACTCAGTGCTGGATGAGAGGGCGCTTCGGGAAATTTATCTGACCGGATTTGAAATTGCAGTAAAAGAAGGCGGAGCAGGAGCAATTATGACCAGCTATAATCAGGTCAATGGTACTTATGCCAATGAAAATCAGCATCTGCTGCAGGATATTCTGCGGAAAGAATGGGGATTTGAGGGCATCGTGATCACAGACTGGGGCGGTTCCAATGATCATGTAAAGGGAGTTCAGGCACGGTCTGATCTGGAAATGCCGACACCGGGACTGGACTCTGCAAGGCAGATTATTGCGGCAGTCAAAGACGGAAGCCTTTTAGTGGAGGAGCTTGATACTTGTGTGGACGATTTGCTGGATGCAGTGCTGACATTAAATGATAAGAGCAGATCCCGAAAAGAAAAGTTTCAGGAAGAAAAACATCATGAGCTGGCAAGGAGAGCAGCAGCAGAAAGTGCGGTACTGCTGAAGAATACGGAAAATATACTGCCCTTAAAAGACGGATGTAAAATTGCTGTTATTGGTGATTTTGCAGTGGAACCCAGGTACCAGGGCGCAGGCTCTTCTATGGTAAAGCCTACATTTATAGAAACCATTAAAGAAGCAGTCAAAAATTACAATTTTGATGTGATTGGCTTAGCCAGAGGATACAGGCGGACAGGAGAATCAGATGATGCTTTAAGAAAAGAAGCCCTTGATATTGCGGCAAAGGCGGATGTGGTTCTGTATTGCTTTGGACTGAATGAAATGAGTGAGACTGAGGGACTGGATCGCACTCATATGAGAATACCTCAAAATCAGATCGAGCTTCTAAAGGGAATTTCTCAGGTTAATAACAACATTGTAGGTCTTTTAAGCGGCGGTGCATCCATAGAGATGCCTTGGAATACATTGTGCAAAGCTATTTTGCATGGTTATCTTTCCGGCCAGGCGGGAGCAGCGGCAATGCTTGATATTTTAAGCGGCAAAGTGAACCCCTCAGGGCGATTGGCAGAAGGTTATCCGATCCGGTATGAGGATACACCGGCTTTCAGATATTTTCCAAGTACAGAGAGAAACGCAGAGTATCGGGAAAGTATCTTTGTAGGATACAGATATTATGATACCGGCAGTGTCCGCGTGCAGTATCCCTTTGGCTTTGGCTTATCATATACGGAATTTACTTATTCTGATTTATGCGTTGATGAGCAGGGAATCAGGGTTGTGATTACAAATACCGGGGACAGGGATGGCGCAGAAGTGGTTCAGATGTACATAGGACTGCCAAATGCCATCGTATTCAGACCGAAAAAAGAGCTGAAAGGCTTTTCAAAGGTGTTTTTGAAAGCAGGAGAAAGCAAGGAAGTGCATATTCCGTTTGATGATAAAACTTTCCGCTATTGGAATGTAAAGACTGGTAAGTGGGAAGTAGAAGCAGGAAAATACCAGATTATGGTAGGGGCCTGCGTTGCTGATATCCGCCTTGTAGAAGAATTGGAAGTGAAGGGAACAACTTCGGAATATCCCTATAATCCATCTTTGCTTCCTTACTATTATACAGGAATAATACAGCAGATATCCGATCAGGAATTTGAAGTTTTGCTTGGACATCCGATACCGGATGGTAAATGGTCCGGGGAACTTGGAATAAATGATGCAGTTTGCCAGATGTATTATGCCAAAAGCCTTATGGCTAGATTTATCTATAAAATCCTCACAAAAAAAATGAAAAAGAGCGTAGAAAAAGGAAAACCGGATTTGAATCTTTTGTTCCAGTATAATATTCCGTTCCGCGCCATTGCGAAAATGACAGGCGGTATGGTGAGCATGGACATGGTACATGGACTGGTAGAAGTGGTGAATGGAAAGTTCCTGCGTGGAATGGGCAAGGTGATAGGCGGTTTTTTTGCAAACATCAAAGCGAATAAAGCTTATGAGAAAAGATTATCAAGTGGGAAAGGAGTGGAAAAATGAGTGAAACAAAAGAAAAATGGATACATATATGGAATGACTTCGAGATAAAGCATCCCAAAGCGGCAAAATGGATCTATCAGATTTTCTATTTTTTCGTTTTCAGCATGATGGTAACGGTATTCCAATATTTGGTCTTTACATTTATGCCTGGCATCCTTGGTATAGAACTGGCCGGCAGGGAATTTATGTGGCCTGAAAAAGAAATGCATATTCTGGGAGTAGACTTTACATGGAGTCTTCTCGGATATAATGTTCTGTATGATGCCGGCGGAGCGGTGATGATCGGAGGCGGACTTGGCTATTTCATCAGCTATGAAACAGGATCCTTTCTGGCACAGTGCATCAACTTTCCACTGCAGAGAAATGTTACATTTAAGAGCAAAGGCAATCCGGTTTATCAGGCAATGTGGTACTTTATTGCATGGATTGTAATTTCACTTATATGCAATGGATTTAATAATTTATGGATGCCGATTGCATCTGCTTATGTTCCTCCGGCAGTTTATAATTTGCTTGTAACATTTATTACAGGCGGAGTATCCATGATTATTTTCTTCTTTGTATTTAAAATTATCTTTCCTGAAGGAAAGGCAGAATAGTAGTTAAGCTTAAAAATATAATGCTAAGCCAAGGATAACCTATGGCTTAGCATTTCACAATAACGCTGAATCTCAGGCGCGGTGAGTGTCGCCATCACTGTCCCTCCGAATATAAAACTGGCCTCACTGATTACTGGCGACGGTGAAATGAGTGCCACAGAAAGCCGCTGGAGTTTATGTTATTCTCCGAGATGATAAATGAGGACGACGAAGACAGATACGGAGGATGAAACTTCTGATTAGGGCAATTGAGCAGTTATCGAGGGAGTTATTTAGGGTCTACTCCACAACCCAGCAAATTTGGGCAAGAGGAAAGAGGAGACGGAGGAAGGCGAGCCAAAGGGAGTGCAGGCGTTTCATGAGGTTCCAGAGCAGCATGGCCAGCGATGACGCAGCGGGTGGTTTGTTCCAGGCGCACTGAGACACGGCCTAGAGTCTGTTTTAAAACCGGCGGAATGCCGGATTGGAACAGATTTTTCTGTCGGGCAAGGCGATTTGACGCAGGAATCCTGGCGGATTTCAAGTCAAATCAACGCAGGCCCGGCGGAAAAAGGCGCTCTAAGACGGCGTTTTGACGGTTTTAAAACAGACTCCAGGGCCTTTCCGCAGCACCCATTTGAAAAGGGAGAAAAAAGCGCCCCCTGGGGGACGCTCCCTCTCTATCGTTCCAGCTTTTCATCCACGGATACCACGATGGATCCAGAGCGGACAATGGCCCTCTGCTCCGTGTCATAGCTAAGCTCCGTTCGCAGCTCGCCCATGTATATCCCAAACATATCCGGCACCTCCAGGCCAAACATCATGACGGCCTCTAATGTTCCTCGCTCCTGGTTGATCTCCAGACTGGTCCATCCGCTCTTCCCCGGCCAATACCAGCCAGACCTCCTCCTGTACCCATTGCCACGCTGTATGGAGCTGTCCTTGGCTGTCCGTTACAAGACTGTGGATATATCCGTCCTCCCAAGCCTGGGGACTCACGCTGATGGAGGCGGCCATCTCCTCCCAGGGTTCCACAAGGGGGATGATCTCCCCCTCTCCGGTGACGTTGTAGACCGTGCAGACACTCTCGTGAAAGCCGGTTCCGCTTCCGTGCCGCAGCCACACCAGCTCCGGCTGACCATCTCCGGTTAGATCCACCCAGAATGGCATACTGTACCCCGACACCAACCCGCTATAGCCTGCCGAGACGTACCAGTCATAGAGCGCTCCATTGGGCGTCTCCACTCGTTCCAGCGACATGGTCCTCCCTGATACACCGCTACCGCCTCCGTCAGATCCTGATTGATCCGCAGGGAGAAATCCGGGGTATCCAAACGGATGAACTCCAGAAAAGGCACTCCGTCTTCCTCCCGTTCCATCAAAACAAAGCCGTTGCTGTTCTCCCCTCGGTTGGTATACTCCAGCGCCTCCTCGGACATAATCCGCCGGGACTCCCGCAGGGACTCCTCACACTGCTCCGGCTCCTGGATCTCCGGCTCCACAGGCGGCTCCTCCGTCAAAGTCTGCCCGCAGGCCGTCATGACAAGTGCCGCCAGCAGTGCCCGCAGAATCACTTTTCCTCTCATGGATTTCCCTCCTTTTCTATATATTTTAACAAGAGGAATCCGGAAAATCATCACAAAAGGTGAACAAAGAGTAACAAAAAAGGAGACACACCCGAAAGGATGTGTCTCTA
>OFGC01001736.1_pt1 | contig 13382 bp, 10 predicted proteins | sample 1521691 | NCBI WGS metagenome assembly OFGC01 (sample SAMEA3504121, study PRJEB24116) | mouse gut metagenome | biome: mouse gut; feature: mouse-associated habitat; material: faeces | place: Denmark | collected 2011
TATTATATACAAATTATGTTAATTGTGAGATAATTTAATACAAGGTAAGGGTTAAAAGGATTTTTAGGAGTTAAGGGGGAAAATAGGACATGAAGATGAAGAAAGCAGACTTGGGCGTAGCTTTATATTTGCTTGGCGCTATCATCATGCTGATTGTACCAATTACTAGTACCATCATGGATGTTTTGCTTGCGATAAATATTTCGCTTGCATTTACAATCCTTTTCACGACAATGTTTACCAAAGAAGTTTTGGATTTGTCATTTTATCCAACTGTTTTGCTGTTCACAACGGTTTTCAGAATTGCCTTGAACGTATCATCAACCCGTTTGATTTTGTCAACAGGTGATCCGGGAAATGTCGTAGCAACTTTTGGTAATTTCGTTGGCGGCGGCGACTTGGTTATTGGTGTTGTCGTATTTATTATCTTAATTATTGTACAGTTTGTAGTTATTAACAAAGGTTCTGAGCGAGTTGCCGAGGTAACGGCCAGATTTACATTGGATGCTATGCCCGGTAAACAGATGGCGATTGATGCAGACCTCAATACGGGCGCTATCACAGACGCAGAAGCAAAACAGCAGAGAGAAAAACTTCAGCAGGAAGCAAGCTTCTTTGGTTCCATGGATGGTGCTGTGAAATACGTAAAGGGAGATGCTTCCGCAGGTCTTCTTATTACAGGCGTCAATATTGTCGGCGGAATTATCATGGGTGTTGTAAGACAGAACATGGAGATCATGGACGCACTTGATAAGTATACGATTCTGACAATTGGTGATGGTCTGGTAAGCCAGATTCCTTCGCTTCTTATTTCATTATCAACAGGTATTCTTGTTACGAAGGGCTCCAAAGAGGCGGATTTTGGTACAGTACTTGTAAACCAGTTATTTGGTATACCCAAAGTATTGTATATGGTAGGCGGCGTACTTGTATTCTTAGGATTGGTAACACCGCTGAATCCAGTGATTTTCGTTGTTTTGGGTGCGCTGTTTATTGTGTGCGGACGAATGATTGCTTCTACGATAGAGGTTGCGAATATTGAATCGGAGGCAGACGAAGAGGAAGACACAGCAGACGAGGTCAGAAAGCTGGAGAATGTTAATTCTCTATTGCAAGTTGACCCGATTGAGTTGGAGTTTGGTTATGGTATTATTCCGCTTGCAGATGTCAACCAAGGTGGCGATTTGCTTGACCGAGTTGTAATGATACGAAGGCAGGTTGCTTTGGAACTTGGTACGGTGGTGCCCATTATCCGATTGCGGGATAATATTCAGTTAAATCCAAATCAATATATTATAAAGATAAAAGGTATTCAGGTAAGTGAGGGTGAGATATTATTTGATCACTATATGGCGATGAATCCTGGTTTTGTAGAAGAAGAGATATCAGGTATTCCAACATTTGAACCATCATTTCATCTGCCAGCTATTTGGATTACCGAAAATCAAAGAGAACGAGCGGAGAGCGTTGGTTATACAGTAGTTGATCCGCCGTCAATTATAGCGACACATTTGACAGAGATTATCAGACAGTATCTGTCAGATCTGCTTACAAGACAGGATGTACAGAATCTTGTTGACAATGTTCGAGAAACCAATCCTTCTCTTGTGGAAGAGCTTATACCAAAGCTTTTGGGACTTGGCGATATCCAGAAGGTGTTGCAGAATCTTCTCAAAGAAGGTATTTCTGTGAGGGATCTTGTTACGATTTTTGAGACACTTGCTGATCATGCTGCTGCTACAAGAGATACCGATATTTTGACGGAATATGTACGGCAGAGCTTGAAGCGTGCGATATCCAATAAATACTTCCCGATGAATGAAACAACCAGTGTGGTAACGCTTGATCCAAGTTTGGAACAAGAAATTATGGGAAGTGTGAAACAGACGGAACAAGGGGCTTATCTGACGCTCGATCCAGAGAAGACCAAGAGAATTATTACTTCTGTGGAATCTGAGGTAGGAAAGCTTGAGAAGCTTGGAAAGAATCCAATTGTGATAACTTCACCGATTGTCAGAATGTACTTTAAGCGGCTGACAGAAGAATATTACAGAGATTTGGTAGTAGTATCATATAATGAAATCGACTCGAATGTTGAATTGCAATCAGTAGGAATGGTGACAGCATGATAATAAAGAAATTTCAAGGAAAAACAAAAGAAGAGGCACTGGAAAGTGCGAAAAAGGAACTTGGAGAAAGTATTGTTGAGATGAATGTCAAGACAATCAAAGCGAAAGGGGTTCTTGGCATATTCAAGGGAACGAAGATCGAAGTAACAGTTGCGAAGGAAGAGGAGAATGAAAAGTATGGGTTATCCTCTTCCAAGGAAACACAAAAGGATGGCGTGGCAGTTAGTATCAGTCAAAGTACATCACAAGGAAAAATTATACCAATGAAACAGCCTGAGAAACTTGAGATTACGGCAAAAAATGGTGCGGCAAAAGATGCAAAGGCAGTAGGGCAGGCAGTGGCGGATGTACTTTCTTCTTTTCCGCCACAGAAAGCAGACTCTGTCAGAACAGGTGAAACAATCAATAGCTCCAAGCAGGAAGTGAGAGCAGACGAACCGACAAGGGATAACCTGAGAGGTAATGGATTAGAGGAAAAACTGGACAATCTTCAGACACTTTTAGAAAAGCAGCTTTCACAGAAGGAAAGCAAAATGCAAGTAGAGGATTTCAAAAGTGAGGAGCGTGAAAAGCCAGAACAAAATAATGAAAGAACCAATTTCCTGTAACTGTTATATAATAAAATGATAGACAACGAAGTAAATGAAAAGTATGCAAATGACATCATTGTTGAGATTGACAAGAACTGTAAACCTGATGTGACAATGGATTTTATGCTGTCAGAGATTTACCAGCGAATGATATTAAAGCTGGGAAAACCATCCGTGATGGATGAAAACGAAGAAGGGCCTAAAGTAATATTCTTTTTGGGACCAACGGGTGTCGGAAAAACAACTACAATAGCAAAAATTGCATCTTCCTTCCGTGTGGAACACAAGAAAAAAGTTGCACTTCTTACAGCAGACACTTATCGAATCGCGGCGGCAGAACAATTGAGAACGTATGCAAATATTTTGGAAGTTCCCTTCCGGGTTGTGTATACAGCCAATGAGATTACATCAGCAGTAGAAGATTTCAGGGAATATGATTATATATTGGTGGATACAACAGGGCATTCACCCAACAATGAGGCTCAGTGTGAGAGCATGAACGATTTGATAAATTCCGTAGATACGGCGGCACAAAAAGAAGTGTTTTTGGTGCTGTCGGCTTCGACAAAATACAGAGATTTAATGAAGATTGCAGACACTTATAAAGGGATTGCAGATTATAAGTTAATCTTCACGAAACTTGATGAGACGTCCACATTAGGAAACATATACAACCTCAAATTATATACGGGCGCTACACTTTCCTATGTGACATGTGGACAGAATGTACCAGACGACATTGAGTATTTTAATCCACAGTCAACTGTCAAACAGTTGCTCGGAGGAAGGCGTTAATAGGAGGATAGTGTATGGATCAGGCAGAACAGTTAAGAAATGTTATAAAAATGAATCCGATTCCACGGCCGTTGGCGAGAGTGATAACAGTGACAAGTGGAAAAGGTGGTGTAGGAAAGTCCAATACATCTATCAACTTGGCTTGCCAGTTCAAAAAAATGGGCAAAAGAGTCATTATTTTGGATGCGGATTTCGGGCTTGCAAATATAGAAATTATGTTTGGTACTGTTCCGAAGCATAATCTATGTGATCTTATTTATCAAGGAAAACATATCACAGATATCATAACCTGGGGTCCTATGGACATAGGATTTATATCAGGGGGTTCAGGAATAGCGGGATTGTCAAATTTAAGCAGAGATTATTTGAATTATATTATTCGAAATCTTGCAAAGTTAGATGCAATTGCCGATATTATTATCATAGATACGGGCGCTGGTATTTCTGACGCTGTATTAGACTTTTTGGTTGCCAGCGGTGAAATATTGGTTGTGGCAACCCCAGAACCTACATCAATTACGGATTCTTACTCACTTTTAAAAGCACTGAACCGCCATCCACGATTCTCAAGAGAAGATTCCAAGATAAAAGTCATCGCAAATAAAGTTTCGGGTGAGGCAGAAGGAGAGATGATGTACAATAAACTCAATACGGTAGTCAACAGATATCTCAAACTTCCAGTATCTTATCTTGGAGCAATACCGCAGGATTATCATTTAGAACATGCTGTTATGCAGCAGAAACCTGTGAGTATGCAGAGTCCTAACGCCAAATCAACAATTGCATATGAAAAAATGGCATATGTACTAATGGATAAAGAATATGATAGGTCGCTTGTGAAAAGGGGAATGGCAGCTTTTTTTTCTCATATTGTGGCAGGAAATAAAAAGATGGGCTAAGAGTGCTTTTATAAATAAATTATGCTGTCACAATTTATATAATTTGAAGGAAATTTACCAGGCGGACGTTGTTTGCTTGGTAAATTTGAATTGATGGCTAAATTCGCAGGTCGTTGACAACAAGGAAGTTTCAAGTGTGATCAGGGGGAGGCTATGATTGAGAAGTTTATATCACCAGGCGATAAAGTTGAGATGAAATCGACTGTCAATGTCGTGCTTCCGGACGGAACCAAGGGAATTAAAACCTATAAGTCCTCTGTATATGATATTTTGGACGAGGGGCGGCTTGAGATTGTAATGCCAAAAGATCAAACGAAGCTGGTATTGCTGCCAGTAGATGGAGAATATGATGTGTGCTTTTATACACATGGGGGGATGTACAGGGCGGATGTCAGAATAATCGAAATACAGAAAATCAATGGTATTTATGTTCTTGTTACAGAAATGATAAGTAACCTTCATAAATATCAAAGAAGAGAATATTATAGATTTAATTGCATCATAGAAATGATGGCACGTGAGATGACCAAAAAAGAAACGGATATTTATGCAGAGGGACTGGCAGAATTGCTGCCGCAATCCGATATGATCAGAGGCGTAATTGTGGATATCAGCGGCGGTGGGGCAAGATTTGTATCTAGACAATTATTTAGAGAAAGTAGTATGATTTTGATGCGTTTTGAGTTGCCGATTCTAGATATGGAAAAGTCATTTTTGCTGGTTGGAAGGGTTATTTATTCAAGTGAAATAGTGAATAGAGCAAATGAATTTGAAAATCGGGTGAAATTTGAGTTGATAGACAGTGTAACACGTGAAAAAATCATTCGATATATATTTAATGAGGAAAGAAAAAATAGAAAAAAATAGAAAAGGTTGATGAATAGTATGTTAATTAATACAAATATATCAAATAATAAGAAAAAAATACTTGTAGTTGATGATTCTACACTTATGAGAAGACTTATGTGTGATATAATTAATTCAGATAATCGATTCCAAGTAGTAGATCAGGCTTTTGATGGCGACGCGGCATATCAGCTTTTAAAGAAGAATCAGTATGATGGAGTTGTACTGGATGTCAATATGCCAAAAATGAATGGGATACAGCTTCTTCGTATGCTTCAAAAGGATAAAATCCGTGCACGTGTAATGATGGCGAGCACAGATACCAAAGAAGGCGCAGCAGTTACAATGGAAGCGCTGGACCTCGGTGCAATTGATTTTATTGAGAAGCCGGCAAATGTTGTTTATCTGAAAGGCAGCGAATTTTACAATAACTTTTTGGAAACGCTTCAGGCGGTTGTTACCAGTCGTCAGACAAATATTCAGGCAGTGCCTCTCATACCAAGAGCAAAACAGGAGGAACAGACGCAGAAACTTGTCAATATTGTCAGAAAGAGTGCACCTGTTGTAACCGGACAGAAGGTCGTAGCGCTTGCCTGTTCAACAGGAGGACCGAAAGCGCTTCAAAGTGTAGTTCCAATGCTGCCAGCAGAGCTTGCTGCACCTGTTTTGATCGTTCAGCATATGCCAAAAGGATTTACACAATCATTGGCTGAACGACTGAATACGCTTAGCAAGATAAGGGTTAAGGAAGCGGCAGAGGGTGATGTGCTGGAAAATGGCGTGGTGTATATCTCAATGGGTGGCAAACATATGAATGTAGTAACCAAAGGAGGTAGAGCAGTTATCAGGTATACTGACGAACCGCCAAGAGAAGGGGTTAAGCCGTGTGCGAACTATATGTATGAATCCTTGCAGACAAGTAATTTTGCTCAGATTGTTTGTGTAGTCCTGACTGGAATGGGAGCAGATGGAACTAAGGGAATCGTGAATCTGAAAACTTCAAAAAAAATACACGTCATCGCACAGAATGAAGCAACTTCAACCGTGTACGGCATGCCGAAGGCAATTACCGCGACAGGATTGGTAAATCAGGTTGTTGCACTTGATGATGTGGCCCAGGAAATAATAATGAATGTGGGGGTCAGGTAGAATGGATACAAGTCAATATCTTGATATTTTCCTTGATGAGTCAAAGGAACATTTACAGAATCTGAGCGATCAGATAATGGAATTGGAGCAGAATTCTGAAAATATGGATACAATCAATGAGATCTTCAGAGCTGCACATTCCCTCAAGGGTATGGCAGGTACAATGGGATATAAAAGAATGCAGACGCTTACCCATGATATGGAGAATGTATTTTCAGAAGTTAGGAACGGTACGTTCAAAGTGCAGCCGGGTATGATTGATGTGCTCTTTAGGAGTTTAGATGCACTCGAAGAATATGTCAATAATATTCAACAGACGACAGAAGAGGGTACCAATGATAATCAGGATCTGATTGATGCGCTTAACAGTATCTTAAAAAATAATGGTGAGGTTAAGCTGGCAAACAACAGCGAACCGGCTGCAGATAAAAAAACAGCAGATACACCACCTGTTGCTGAAAAATCCAATACCAAGAGTGAAAGATGGTCAGAGATTAAGATTGGTGATACCGAGAAAATGCTGATAGAGAAGGCACACAATGAAAACCTTAAGGTATTCGGGATTACTGTTTATATTGAGGAAGCTTGTGTACTAAAGGCAGCAAGAGCATTTCTTGTGTTTAAGGCGCTTGAAAAACTTGGTGAGACAATTGTTTCTGTACCAACAGCACAGGATATAGAGGATGAAAAATTCGAACTCACATTCAGCCTTATTTTTATAACATCAAGCCAAAGAGAAGAAGTTGTAGCGGCAGTCATGAGTGTATCTGAGATTGAACAGGTATTTTGTGACGAGTATGTTATTGAACAGACGGAACCTGAAAAGCCCGTGGAGGAAGTGAAGCCTGTAGAAGAGAAAACTGTGGAGGAGATCAAAGAGGAAGCTCCCAAGGCAGTTGTTTCAAAGGCAGCAGCGCTTACACCAGCTTCTACGTCAGCAGGAGCAAAACCAGCAGCAAAATCTTCTGCAAAACCGGTTGTCAACAGAACGGTTAGAGTTGATATAGAAAAGTTAGATAATCTGATGAACTTAGTTAGTGAGTTGATTATAGCAAAGAATTCCTTGATTTCTGCGACTGCGGCAGACGGTAAGAGCGAGAATGGTTCCGTAAATGAACAGATTGAGTATCTTGAAAGTGTAACAACGAATCTGCATGAATCAGTTATGAAGGTTCGAATGGTTCCAATTGAGAGCGTAGTAGCAAAATTCCCTCGTATGATTCGTGATTTGTCAAAGAAACTTGGCAAAAAAATGGAACTGTATATGTCAGGTGAGGATACAGAACTAGACCGCACAGTTGTGGATGAAATCGGAGATCCTCTGATGCATATGCTTAGAAATTCTGCCGATCATGGTTTGGAACCCAATGATGTTCGAATTGCAAATGGGAAACCAGAGGTTGGTTCTATCTTTTTGGATGCATATCAGGATGGAAACAATGTTGTAATTGAAGTGAGAGATGATGGCGGCGGAATCAATGTTGAGGCTGTCAGAAGCAAAGCAATAGAGCGCGGAACCGTAACACCGGAACAGGCAGAGACAATGACAGAGAAGGAAGTAATAGACCTTTTATTCTTGCCAAGTTTTTCTACTGCAAAAAAGGTTTCGGATGTATCAGGACGCGGTGTTGGACTGGATGTAGTAAAGTCAAAGATTGAGTCATTAAGTGGAGAAGTTGAAGTTAAGAACCGTTATGGAGAAGGCTCTTCATGGATTGTCAGACTTCCGCTTACACTTGCTATTATACAGGCGCTTATGGTGGTTATCAGAGATGAAAAATATGCGATAGCACTTGGTTCAATTCAGACAATTGAGGATGTTCTGCCAGAAGATATTAAGTTGGTACAGGCAAAAGAAGTGATTCATATTCGTGGAACAGTCATTCCTATTATCAGAATGGATAAGGTTCTTGATATTCCTCCAAAGGAAGGCGAAGAGAAGAAGAATCTTACAGTTATTATCGTAAAGAAGGGTGACAAACAGGCAGGTTTGGTAGTGGACGAGCTTATTGGACAACAAGAAGTGGTTATTAAATCTATGGGCAAGTATATTAAGGTTCCCAAGATGATAAGCGGCGCTACGATTTTGGGCAATGGCGAGGTAGCACTGATCCTTGATACCAATGCATTGATATAATCCTATTGATAATAGAGGAAAGGCAGGGCATAGAACATGGATGAAGTAAAAGTAATGGATGAGCAGAAACGCAATGAGATTCTGAACCGTCCTGTAGAACATGATACAACACAATTCATTGTGACACAGCTTGGCGGTGAGCAATATGGAATCAACATCAAGTACATATCGAACATAATCAGAATGTCAAAAATTACAAGAGTGCCAAAAGTACCTGATTACATAAAGGGCGTTATCAATGTGCGCGGCGTGGTTATCCCGACCATAAGCCTGCGGCTAAAGATGGGGCTTCCAGAAGATGTGGTTACGAAAAAGACACGTATTATTATTTTGACACTAGAACAGCATGAATCAATTGGGGTATTGGTTGATGAAGTAAAAGAAGTAGTTACACTGGATGAAGAACATATCGAGAGAATGGGATATGAAAAGGATGAGAAAGAACGATTCCTTTCAGGCGTAGGGAAATCAGATGGAAAATTAATCTCATTACTTGATATTACAGCAGTGCTTGCAGAAGTTGTTGATGTATAGCAGCTATATAGTGACTTTTGATTATAGAAAGGCTTAGGACATATAATGGCACAAACTATTAGTTTTGAGAGAGTTACGACGGAATATTATGATGTATTAAAGGAACTAGGAAACATCGGGGCAGGGAATGCGACAACTGCACTTGCCCAGATGCTTCAGACCAAGGTGGATATGAAGGTTCCACAGGTAAAACTCCTTGATTTCAAAGATGTCGGAGAAGAAATGGGCGGCGAAGAACAAATGGTGGTTGGTATATATCTGGCTGTTGAAGGAGATATCACAGGTAGTATTATGTTCATCTTAGAACATAATGCCGGCAAATCGCTTGTGTCTAAGCTCATGGGAACACCACCGGCAGAAGGTGATTTCAGTGACATGGAAATATCAGCAATGAAAGAGATTGGTAATATTATTACAGGTGCTTATTTGAACTCATTAGCACAGATCACCAATCTCAAAATGATTCCGTCAATTCCAGATTTAAATATTGATATGCTCAATGCGATATTAAGTGTTCCAGCAATAGAATTTGGTATCGTGGGAGATCAGATACTATTGATACAAACAGTATTTACGGATGATGTGGATTTGAACGGATATTTCATATTGATGCCGGATTTGGACTCCTATTCAAAAATGCTAGGTGCACTTGGATTATCAATATAATTACGTATATTCAACAGAGAAGGGGCAGTAGGCTATGGCGAATATAGTAAAAGTAGGAATGGCAGACTTGAATGTGTGTAAAAGTCCTGAAGGGATAACGACGTTGGGACTTGGATCGTGTGTGGGCATATGTATAAGGGATCCGGTTTTGAAAATCGGAGGGATGGCACATGCTATGCTGCCTGACAGCAGGCAGATAGAACATAATTCGAATCGAGCAAAATTTGTGAATACAGGTGTGGAAGATCTTGTGAAAAAGCTGGTTGCCATGGGTGGCAGGCAGGCAAGATTTGAGGCAAAAATAGCAGGCGGTGCACAAATGTTTGCGTTCCAGAACAAATCAGACATGACACGTGTTGGAGAAAGAAATGTGGAGGCCAGCAAGAAAAAATTGAAGGAGTTAGGAATTCCTTTAAAAGCTCAGGATACAGGATTGAATTATGGACGTACCATTATTTTTTATCCCGAAACGGGAGATTTGGTAATCCGTTCAGCAGGAAAGCCTGAGAAGACAATTTGATTATTCAATTATAAGGGGTAATAGAATGGGGAACAAGACAAGGCTAATCACGCCGTTTTTTATGCTTCTAGCAGGTGCGATAGCGTCTATAATTATGTATATAAGGGGATTTGAACTTACAAGAATGCTGTGGGGAGTCCTGATTGTACTAGTGATATTTTATATTATTGGCGATGTAGCAAGATATCTCTATTCATCAATTAGGCCACGCATTATACCTGCAACTGATATTGACAAGATGCTTGCAGAGCAGAATATTGAATCACCGACGGGCACTCTTGGCGCGGAATCAAAGAATACTTTCCAATACGTATTGAAATACAAGGGGCGCTATGAAGACGCTGCAGAATATGAAAATCTTGTGGTGAAGGCATTGCCGGACGGGAGCGTGTTGCGGCTGAAAGATATCGCTACGGTAGAACTCGGTGCTGTGAATTATGCGATGATCAGTGAGACAAGCGGACACCCTGGTGCAAATGCCATGATAGCTCAGACAGCAGGTTCAAATGCCAATGAAGTGATAAAGGAGATAGACAGCACACTGGATGCATTGAGGGAGAAACTTCCGGCGGGAATGGTATTGACCGACATATCAAGCACCAAGGACTTTCTGGATGCTTCAATCGGTAAAGTTGTCGAGACACTTGTAATTGCTTTGATTCTTGTAGTCATGGTGGTGTATCTATTTCTGCATGACTTCAAGGCTACGCTAATTCCGACGTTATCAATCATTGTTTCTCTTACAGGAACATTCGCATTCATATATGCGGTAGGTTTTACATTGAATATGCTCACATTGTTTGCCATAGTGCTTGTTATCGGGACTGTGGTTGATGATTCAGTAGTGGTTGTGGAGGCTGTGCAGGCTAAATTTGAGGAAGGACACAGCGATCCCTATCAGGCCACGGTCTCTGCTATGGGCGGTCTTTCAGCTGCTTTGATCACAACAACTGTAGTTTTTATGGCAGTGTTTATTCCTGTGTGCTTTATGGGAGGTACATCCGGAACATTCTATAAGCAATTTGGACTTACCATGGCTGTGGCAGTCGGAATCTCGCTTGTAAATGCCATGACATTGTGTCCCGCTTTAAGTGCGCTTCTTATGCGTCCTAAAAACGACAAGAGAGATCGTACAACTTTTATAAAAAGATTTAATTATGCTTTCGACAAGTCGTTTACGACAGTAATCGGTCAATACAAGGGAGGAGTTATGTTTCTTTTTAAAAGACGATGGGTTGTTGTAACATTGTTTGCAATTTCATTAATAGGTTTGGTATGGCTTATGTCTACAACAAAAACAGGTCTTGTTCCTCAGGAAGACATGGGAACACTGAGTCTGAACATACAGGTTGCTCCCGGAAGCAATCTTGCAGAAACTGAACGCGTTATGGACGAGGTGGAGAAGGCAATAAAGGATATTCCTGAAATATATATTTACTCAAGGGTTACAGGTAAGAATGCCCGTCATGACCAATCTGCATCCGCGGGTTCTTTCAGTATCAGGCTTAAGGATTGGAATGAACGAAAAGGGGCAGATCATGATATAAATGCAGTGATACGCGATATCTATAAGAGGACGTCGTCGATCTCTTCAGCCCAGATCCGGGTATCGCAATCTCCTATGATATCCGGATATGGGACAGGCAGTGGATTCGAACTATACGTGCAGGATAAATCCGGAACTACGACCGAAGAATTGCTTAAAGTCACGCGCACGTTCATCGATTCCTTGAATGCGCGGCCTGAGATTTCAAGGGCTTATACTACATTTGACACTAAATATCCGCAATATATGGTAGAGGTGGATGCAGTAAAATGTCTTCAGATGAATGTGTCTCCATCGGATGTTTTGTCAACATTGTCAGGATATATCGGAGGAAGTTATTCATCCAATCTTAATCGATTCACCAAGTTATATAGAGTGATGGTACAAGCGAATCCGGAGAGCCGACTTAATACAGAATCTTTGAAAAGCATGTTTGTAAGAACATCTACCGGACAGATGGCACCGCTTGACAATTTCATAAAGTTAACACGTGTGTACGGTTCGGAGAGTCTGTCTCGATTCAATCTGTTTCCTTCGGTATCAGTTTTCGGGGAGCAGGGGACTGGGTATAGTTCCGGAGACGCGATCAAGGCTATCCGTGAGGTGGCTGCTAAGTATTTGCCGTCAGGGTTCGGTTATGAGTTCGGTGGCATGTCAAGAGAAGAATCTTCTTCCGGAAACACCACTGTTATCATATTCAGTATTTGTCTTGCCTTCATTTACCTTATTCTTTGCGCACTGTATGAGAGTCTGACTGTACCTCTGGCGGTCATTGCAGCCGTGCCCATGGGGCTTGCCGGATGTTTTCTGTTTGCAAGATGGTGGGGTCTGGAAAACAATATCTATATGCAGATAGGGCTTATAATGTTGATAGGATTACTTGCAAAAACCGCTATCCTTTTGACCGAGTATGCCTCTGCGCGTAGAAAAGAGGGTATGGGTTTGGTCGCAGCTGCTGTTTCCGCCGCGAAAGCGCGTTTCCGCCCGATTATAATGACCTCGGCTACAATGATATTCGGAATGTTACCTTTGATGTTTGCTACCGGAGTAGGCGCAAACGGGAATATTTCAGTAGGTGTAGGCACAGTTGGCGGTTTACTTTTCGGTACACTTGCGTTGCTGTTCATGGTGCCTGTTTTCTTTGTATTATTTCAATATTTACATGAGTGTATAATGCCTAAAAGGAGAAATAGGCAATATGTTGCTTTATTTGGTAAATGATTATTTACCGGTTGATGTGAGTTTGCCATCGATATTATGTCGTTCGTCATTTTTACCTCTGTAAGGTTGAAGTTTATATCGTTGTATGTTAGTATATTATGAATTATATACTTAATTTATGGTATTTCACAATGCGATAAATCTTCCGAACTTTGCAAAATGTAAATTAGATGAATTTATGGTGATTTTAAGAAACTATTTATTTCTTTCCTTTTTTCTGTTAGTTGTTGCTGCCGCTTATGGTAATGTACCGGCAGGTATGATTTCAGGCAAAGTACTTTCCCTCGATGGAGAGGCAGTTGAATACGCAACAGTATTTCTCAAGGGAACATCAATATCTTGTTCTACCA
>OFGC01001737.1_pt1 | contig 13378 bp, 11 predicted proteins | sample 1521691 | NCBI WGS metagenome assembly OFGC01 (sample SAMEA3504121, study PRJEB24116) | mouse gut metagenome | biome: mouse gut; feature: mouse-associated habitat; material: faeces | place: Denmark | collected 2011
AGCGCCACTCGGCGGAGAACGAAGTGCGCTCGCGGGCGGGGTCGCGCCAGTTGTGCCACCCCTCGGGGCGGATGGCGGCGGGAAACTCGCACCGGAGCCACACGGTGCGTGCGGTGGATTTCCAAGGTCGCCCGAGGTAGACTTTCGTCACGCCGTCGGCGGCCGTCACGCGGCAATTGCGGAAGACATAGCCGTACTTGTTGCGCTCGGTGGTCGATGCGGCGGTAATGTAGCTGTCGGCCTTGCAATGGATCGCACAGCCGTCGAACAGGACGATGGAGGGACCGAAGATGAAATCGGTGGTACCCTCGATATATGTATCGACGACATGGACGCGCGAGACATAACCCTTGGTGAAGAACGTATCCTGGTCGCCGATGAGCGCACAGTCGCTCACCAAGATGCGGTCGCCGCGGGTTTCGAGCGCCACGGCCTGCCCCACCCTGCCGGCGTCGTTGGCGACGGTGAGCCCTTCGAGCCACACGTCGTCGGCCTGGAGGGACATGGTATAACTATCGTAGGTGGTCAGCTCGTAACCGTCGACGACCTTGCCCGAGAAGTCGCTCCAAACGATGCGCACGCTGTCGCGACCGCCCACGCCGACGATTCGGACCTTGTCCTTGTAGACGTCCAAGGTGACTTTCTCGCGGTAAGTGCCGGGCATGATGCGCACGGTGCGCCACGCGGCGGGCTTGGAAGGCAACGCATCGAAACAAGCCTGCACGGAGGAGAAATCCCCGCTGCCGTTGCAGTCGACGACATAGACGGACTTCTCCTGCGCCGCAGCGCAACAGCCGCACAGCAAAGCGAAGAAAAGGAGGATTCGTTTCATTTTACAAAGATTCTTCGCTGACGCTCAGAATGACACGATACTGCGAAAAAGACGATTTTCAATTCTTAATTTTTCATTTTTAATTACAAGGTAACGCCCGTCTTGAAGATGGCGATTTCCTTGAACCCGGTCTTCTCGTGGAGCAGATGCTCGCCGTTGGCCGTGGCGAGAACCTTGGCGATGAAACGCTCCAGGACGGCCTGCGGCTCCTCGTCCTCGACGAGCGTTCCGGCGTTGAAGTCGATCCAGTTGGACTTGAATTTCGAGAGCTGCGTATTGGTCGAAATCTTCATCGTCGGCACGAAAGCCCCGAACGGCGTACCGCGCCCGGTGGTGAACAACACGAGCTGGCACCCCGACAAGGCGAGGGCCGAAGCGGCGACGAGGTCGTTGCCCGGAGCCTGCAAGGTTGAGCCCCTGCCTGCAAATGGGCTGCGTGTACTTGAGCACGTCGACGACCTGCTGGGCCCCGCCTTTCTGCACGCACCCCAACGATTTCTCTTCGAGCGTGGTGATGCCGCCCTTCTTGTTGCCGGGCGAGGGATTCTCGTAGATGGGCTGGTCGAACTTGCGGAAATAACCCTTGAAATCGTTGATGAGGCAGACCGTCCGGTCGAAAACCTGCCGGCTCTCGGCGCGGTCCATGAGGATGGTTTCGGCGCCGAACATCTCGGGCACCTCGGTCAGCACGGTGGTGCCGCCCTGCGCGATGAGCCAATCGGAGAAAAGCCCGACGAGCGGATTGGCCGTGATGCCCGAAAAACCGTCGGAACCGCCGCACTTGAGCCCCACGCGGAGGCAGGAAAGCGGCAGCGGCCGGCGCCTGTCGGCGCGGGTCTTCTCGACGAGCTCGCGGCAGATCTCGAAACCTGCGGCGATTTCGTCCTCGACCTCCTGGGCGATGAGGAACTTCACGCGCTCGGCGTCCCACTCGCCGATGGTCTCCTTGAGGGCCGAAACCTGGTTGTTCTCGCACCCGAGACCCAGGACGAGGACCGCCCCGGCATTGGGATGCTTGACCAAAGCGGCGAGGGCCCGCTGTGTATTGGCGTGGTCGTCGCCCAACTGCGAACAACCGTAATTATGGGTATAGACCCGCACGTCGTCGAGGTGCGAACAATCGCACTCGGCCTTGACGCGCTCGGCGATGGCCTGCGCCTGCCCGTTGACGCACCCGACCGAGGGGACGATCCACAACTCGTTGCGGATGCCCATCGTACCGTCCTTGCGGAGGTAACCCATGACCTTGGCGTCGCTCTTGGGATAACCGACCTCGTAGACCTTGGGCGCATAGGCGTACTCCAAGTCGTCGCGGAGGTTGGTTTTGAGGTTGTGGGAATGAATCCACGCACCGGCAGGAATCGGCTCGGCAGCGTGGCCGATGGGATAACCGTACTTGACGATGTTCTCGCCCTCGGCGATGTCGCGCAAGGCGAACTTATGACCGCGGGCGACGGTCTCGCGCAGGGTGACCTGCACGCCGTCGACGTCGAACGACTCGCCGGCCCAAAGGTTGTCGGCGAGGGCCACGGCGACGTTGTCCGCGGCGTTGATTTTCAGAAACCGTTTCATGGCTCTATACTCGAAAAAAGGGGCGGGCACGCTCTTCCTGCGAAGAACACCCGCCCCGGATGAACGATGGGTCTACTTGCTGAGGAACTTGTCCAACGCCTTGGCCATACCCAGTCCGCGGATGTCGGCGAGGTAAGCGGCGACGGCGGGAACGAAGCCCGGCACCTCGGAGAAATCGACGGTGAAGATACCGCTTTCTTTCACGATCTTCGCGACGGTAGCCTCCGCATCGGCGGGATTCCAGTTCTTACGAATGAAATCGACGAACTCCTGCGTATCGTCGGGCTGGAACCCGCTTTCGGGACCGTAGAGCGACAACAACGCGGCGAACGTGAAACACTCGTGCTGAGCGACGCGCTTGGCCTTGAACCAATTGTCCTTGACGGTGGGATAATTACGGGCCTCCCATTTCGACAGCGAATTGAGCGAAATGGACTTGAGCATGTGCTTGATATAGGGGTTGTAGAAACGCTCCAGAATCCCGGCGGCGAACTGCTTCAGCTCGGCCTGGTCCTCCTCGATCATGGGAATCACCTCCTCGGCGACCATGTCGTTGATGAACTTCTCGATAGCGGGCGTATTGAACGCGTCCATGACGGTCTCGCAACCCATCTGCAAGGCGATGGGCACCATGCCGGTGTGCGACCCGTTGAGAATGCGCACCTTCTTGTCGCGGAACTGCTTGATAGAGGGCATGAAGATGACGTGCAGACCTGCCTTGTCGAGCGGCAGCTCCTTCATGACCTCCTTGTAACCGGGACCGCCGATAACCCAGAGGTGGTACAACTCGGCCTTGACGACGAGATTGTCGTCGAAACCTAACTCCTCCTTGATCTCGTTGATGGTGTCGCGCGGGAACCCGGGGACGATGCGGTCGACGAGCGTATCGCAGAAGTGGCAGTTCTGCTCGACCCAGTCGATGAAATCCTGCCCCAACTTGTTATACTCGGCGTGCCTGATGACGTACTCGTGGAGCGTGGAACCGTTGTTCTCGATGAGCTCGCAGCAGATGATGCAAAGCCCCTTGGAAGGGTCGCCGCCGAAGTGCTTGAAACGCTTGTAAAGCAAGGCGGTCATCTTGGCGGGGTACGACTTGGGCGGGCAGGCCGTGAGGTCGTCGCCCTCCTCGTAACGGATACCGGCCTCGGTGGTGTTGGAGATGGTGATCTTCAACTCGGGCGAGAGGAAATACTGCTCGTACTTCGCATAATCGACATAGGGATTGAACGAATCCATGACGCTCTTGACGAGCCGCACGTCCTTCTTGGGCTGCTTGTTCTCGATACCCTCCAGATAAACGTGGTAGAGGTTGTCCTGCTTGTGGAGGATGTCGATCATGCCGAGCACCTTGTGCTCGGGGTCGAGGATGGGCTGGCAGATGGCCACGCCCGAATTCATGACGCCCTTCTCGTTGGCGATGTCGATCTGCCAGTCGACGAACGCACGCAGGAAATTGCCCTCGCCGAACTGGAGGATTCTGACGGGCCGCTCCGGCTTGGAGACGGCAGACTTATTGAGCTGCTTGATCATTGCAATTGATTTGAGATTACTTCAACACGATAGGTTTGTACTTGGGCACGAGGCTCTTCATGATGAACCACGCGAACAGGTAAGCCACGGCGCAGATGCAGAAGACGATCATGTAACCTGCGGGCTTGCCGCTGAACCCGAAGAACGAGAACGCCTCGCCCTGGGCGGCGGAATAATCGAACAACATACCGGCCCCCTTGTTGATGAGGAACGAACCGATACCCCCGGCCATGGCGCCGATGCCTGTGATGGTGGCGATGGTCGACTTGGGGAACATGTCGCCGATGGTGGAAAAGAGGTTGGCCGACCAAGCCTGGTGCCCGGCGCCCGCGATACCGATGATGACGGCGGGGAACCAGACGGAAAGACCCTGCAACGGCTGTGCGAACAACGCCAGCAAAGGGAAGAAAGCGAAAATCAACATAGCGAGCATACGGCCCGAATAAGGCTCCATACGCTTCTGCTCGACGAAGAACTTAGGCAGGTAACCGCCGCCGATGGAGATGACGGTGACGATGAGGTAGAGCACGAAAACGAGCATCTTACCGGTGGTAGTCTCCATCGAATAACCGCACTCGGAGAAGTAGGCCGGAGCCCAGAAGAGGTAGAACCACCACACGCCGTCGGTGAAGAACTTGCCGACGATGAACGACCAGGTCTGCTTGTAACCGAAGCAACGGATGAACGGAATGGCCTTTTCGTCGTCTGCGGACTTGGTCTCGGCGGGCTGCCCGGCCTCGTCCTGCAACATGTAATCGAGCTCGGCCTGGTTGACGAACCGGGATTCGCGGGGCTTGTCGTACATGAAAATCCAAAAGAACATCCACACGAAACCGAGGGCGCCGATGATGATGAAAGCCATCTCCCAACCCCAAGCCGAAGCGAGGACGGGAATGGAGAGCGGAGCGACGAGCGCCCCGACCGAAGCCCCGGCGTTGAAGAGCGACGTGGCGAATGCACGGTCCTTCTTGGGGAAATACTCGGCGGTGACCTTGATGGCGGCGGGGAAGTTGCCGGCTTCGCCGAGGGCGAGGATGGCGCGGCAGACGAGGAACAACCAGACGCTGACGGTGGCGATGGCTATGGCAGCCTCGGTGCCGTACTCGACGGCGCGCATGGCTTCGAGCGAAGCGTAACCCTCGATGTGCATGGTGGCCCAACCGCAAACGGCGTGGAGACAGGCGCCGAACGACCAGATGCCGATGGCCCAAAGGTAACCTTTCTTGGTACCCATCCAATCGACGAACTTACCCGCGAAAAGGCAGGCGACGGCGTAGAAGATGGAGAAGAAACCCGTGATGGTACCGTAATCGGAATCGGTCCAATGGAACTCGGGGGCGATGAAGTCCTTCCAGGTGAGCGAAAGCACCTGACGGTCGAGGTAATTGACCGTGGTGGCGACGAACAAAAGCAGGCACATCCACCAACGCCAGTTCGTCATGTTTTTCTTGATATCAGTCATTTAAGATTTCCGGTTAAAAGTTTCGGTTGAATCGGGACGGCGGCAGCCGCGCGGCGAAGAACTTCCGCGCCCCTGCTGTCGGGACGCGGGAAGTCCCCGTCTACCCTACTTGCCCCTTACGGCGGCGATGACGCCGAGGGCGAAGCGGCATTTCTCGGCGATAGCGCTCCAATCCTTGGCGGCGATGACCTCCTTGGGGAAGAGCTGCGAACCCATGCCGACGCAATAAACCCCGGCCTTGAACCACGCGGTGAGGTTCTCCTCGGTGGGCTCGACGGCGCCCGTAGCCATGATATTGGACCACGGCAGCGGCGCCTTGACGTTCTTGACGAACGACGGACCGCCGACGTTGCCAGCGGGGAAGACCTTGGTGAGGTCGCAACCCAGCTCCTGAGCCAAGCCGATCTCCGTGACGGAACCGCACCCGGGCGTATAAGGCACGAGGTGGCGGTTGCAGACCTTGGCGACGTCGGGATTAAGGTAAGGACCGACGACGAAATTAGCGCCGTACTGCATATAGAGGGCAGCCGTGGGCGCGTCGACGATGGAACCGATACCCAACACCATGTCGGGGCACTCCTTAGCGGCGAACTTCACCAACTCGATGAAGACCTCCGAAGCGAAGTCGCCGCGGTTGGTGAACTCGAAAGCACGCACACCGCCCTCGTAACAAGCCTTGAGAACCTGCTTGGCGATCTCGGCGTCGGCGTGATAGAACACGGGAACCATACCGGTCTTGCCGATGGCCTCCATGACCTGAGACTTATTGAATCTTGCCATTTTTTATAAAGTGAAAGGTGAAGAGTTAAAAGTGAATTTCCGGTTTTCAACGCGGTGCCATTCTGAATGAAGTCAAAGGCTCCGAAACAGAAGAATGACGACCGAAAATTTCCAATCGGAATTCAACTATGCGGCTGCGGTCTGCGGAACCCGCGGTGCAACTCCATGAGCTGCACCGCGAATCAGCCGGACAACCGAATTTTTAATTCTTAATTTTTCATTTTTAATTTCTAACGCTGTACGCGCCCGTTGGCGTTGCCGCCGGCCAAGGATTCGACCTCCTCGACCGAAACGAGGTTGAAGTCGCCGTTGATGGTGTGCTTCAACGCCGAAGCGGCCACGGCGAATTCGAGGGCCTCGCCCTGCGTGGGCTTGGTCAGCAGACCGTGGATGATACCGCCGGAGAACGAATCGCCGCCACCGACGCGGTCGATGATGGGATCGATGTCGTAACGCTTCGACTCGTAGAACTCCTGGCCGTTGTAAATCATGGCTTTCCACCCGTTGTGCGTAGCGGAGAACGATTCGCGCAAGGTCGAAATGACGTACTTGAACCCGAACGTCTCGGCCATCTGACGGAAGATGCCCTTGTAACCCTCGGCGTTGGTCTCGCCGCCCTCGACGTTGGCGTCGGGCTTGAAACCGAGACACAGCTCGGCGTCCTCCTCGTTACCGATGCAGACGTCGACGTACTGCATCAGAGGACGCATGATGGACTGGGCCTTCTCCTTGGTCCAGAGCTTCTTGCGGAAATTGAGGTCGACCGAAACCGTGACGCCGTGGCGCTTGGCAGCCTCGCAGGCCAGGCGGGTGAGCTCGGCGGCCTTGTCGGAGATGGCGGGGGTGATGCCGCTCCAGTGGAACCAGTCGGCGCCTTCCATGATGGCGTCGAAGTCGAAGTCGGCGGGGTCGGCCTCAGCGATGGCGCTGCCGGCGCGGTCGTATATCACCTTGGAGGGGCGCATCGATGCGCCGGTCTCGCAGTAGTAGATACCGACACGGTCGCCGCCGCGGGCGATATGGTCGGTGTGGACGCCGTAGCGGCGCAGGGCGTTGAGGGCAGCCTGGCCGATCTCGTGGGCGGGGAGCTTCGACACGAAGTAAGCGTCGTGGCCGTAGTTGGCGCAGCTCACGGCCACATTGGCCTCGCCGCCGCCCCAGATTACATCGAAATTGTCGACCTGCACAAAGCGGCCGCAGCCTGCGGGCGACAGACGGAGCATGATCTCGCCCAGAGTTACTATCTTTGACATGGTGTGAATGTGTATGTTAGGTGTTGATTATTCCTGTGACTGGATGCGCTCGCTGCGGGCCTCGACCATCTGACGCTGGTTGCGCAGGATGAGCACACGGTTGCGGATTACAAGGGCCAGGGTGCCGAGCACGAGCAGACCCGAGAATACCCACTTCATATACTGGGTGCACTGGAAGATAATCCAGGCCAGGGGCGACGATGCAAAGTCGAGCGCGCCGCCTTCAAAGCCGGCGGGGATGGCCACGGCGGCATCGCCGGTCACCTCGTATACGTCGTGGGCGGCCAGGGTGAAGGCCGGGGCCATGCTGGTGACAAGATACAGGCCGACACCCAAGACAATCAAGCCGATGATAAACGACTTGAACACGCTGCCGCGGGTATAGGGGAGCACGAGGGGGAATACGTAGAACATGCCTGCCAGCGATGCCAGGGGCAGAAACTGGTTGCCGGGCAGCAGCACGGCCATCAGCAGGGTCACCGGGATGAGCAGCAGCGACACCACCAGTGTGGTGGGGTGGCCGATCACCAGGGCGGGGCTCATGCCGATGTTGAGACCCTCGGCGCCCTTGAATTTGCGGGCGATGAGCGAGCGGGTGGCGTCGGAGATGGGCTTCAGGCCCTCGATGAAGAGCACGGTCACGCGGGGGATGAGCTCCATCACGGCGCCCATCTTGATGCCGAGACCGAGGATGTAGGGGATGCGGTCGACAATCTCGGCCCACGACTCGCATGTGAGGCAGCCGATGACCACGCCCACTATCACGCCCAGGAAGAGGGGCTCGCCCAGCAGGCCGAATTTCTTCTTCATGCCCTCGGCGTCGATTTCCAGACGGTCGATGCCGGGAATCTTGTCGAGCACCTTGTTGAGAGCCCAGGCGATGGGCGCAAAGCCGGCGCAGAAGGGCTGGGGCACGGAGATGCCGTCCATGTTGGGATAGAAATCCTGAAACTTCTTTGCGGTCATATCGGCTATCACCAGGGTGATGATGTAGCACACGATGGCGCCGAAGAAGCCCCAGGCCAGTGAGTCGGAGGCAAAGTAGATCACGGCGCCGATGAAGGCGAAGTGCCAGTAATTCCACAGGTCGATATTGACGGTGCGGGTGGTCTTGGTGACGAGCATGAGCAGGTTGACGCCCAGACACACCGGGATGATAAACGCGCCCACAGCCGTATTGTATGCCACGGCGGCGGCGGCAGGCCAGCCCATGTCAAATACCTTGAGCTGGAGATCGTAGATGTCGACCACGGTATTGAGCGCCGGGCCCAGGGCCGATGTGAGCAGGGCGGTGACGATGCTCAGGCCGATGAAGCCCACGCCCACCTTGAGGCCGCTCTTGAGCGCGTCGCCCAGCTTGATGCCGATGCACACGCCCAGCACGGTGAAGATGATGGGCATCATCACCGCGGCGCCAAGGCCGATGATATATTTGAATACTTCTTCCATTACTTTACAGTAGCTTTAAGAGGTGAGGAGATGCGGGTGCTGAAGTCGGTGAGGTACTGCTGCCAGGCGGTGCTGTCTGCCATGAAGCCCTTGCTCCATCCCGAGCCCCACCAGTATACATACTCGGTGCCGGGGGTGTATGTGCCGCGGGCCAGGATGTGGCCGGTGGCGTCGCCGGCCGGCTCGGCCAGGGGCTGCATCAGCAGGGAGTCGGCCGCGGGGGCCACGATGCCCACGTATATCACACCGTATCCGGCCGAGGCGTCCTGGGTGGAGTCGGCGTAGGCCAGTGTGCGGGCGTCGGTGTCGATGGTGTAGCCGTCGGGATTCTGGCGGTGGAGCACGATACCCGACACCATAGGCGTGGGGCCTGCGAGGCCCTCGTAGCTCACGGCGGTGCGGTTGAGGAAGTCGCCGGCATCGAGGGTGATGAGGCGCCGCTCACGCACTCCCAGCGTATCGGGATAGGTCAGGCTCAGGGTGAAGCGCAGCGGGCCGTTGTCGAGTATCTCGTAGCTCTCGTAGCACCAGGGGTAGCGTATGGCGCCCGTCGAGTCGAGCAGGGCCGCGGTACCGCCGCCCAGAGTGGGACCGACGGCATACTGGTCCATGCCCTCGCCGTGGTCGTCGTGAAAACTCTTGCCCTCGTCCCAAGCCAGGCGGTAGCGCTTTGCCACTACGGGCTCGGCCACCGATTTGGTCCAGATATCATACCCGTAGGCCCGCTCACCCGATGCCTGGAGCGCGGGACCGTAGGCGCGGTATGCCGAGCGGTCGTTTTCCCATGTGAGGTCGTCTTTGCGGCGGGCGTAGAGCGCGCCTGTGGCCAGGGTGTCGACCGGGGTGGGGGTGCCTTGCTCCAGAGTATAGACGGCGGTGGATGAGGCAGCCACGGTCGCAGGGAAGACCACCAGCGAGTCGTAGGTAATCTGATAGGGCACCTCGGCGCCGGCGGCGTCGCGCAGCACAAAGGGCGCATCGCCCACGGCGGCGCGCACATCGGCCAGAGCCACGGCGGTCATCTCGGCCGAGCGGTCGAGGGCCGAGTCATTGGCCACCTCTATGACATGGCTGCGCGAGCACGACCCTAAGGCCGCACCCGCGAGCACGAGTATCGCGATGTGTCGCATCACTTGGGCTGCTTGCCGATATAGGCCAGGATGCCGCCGTCGACATACAGTACGTGGCCGTTGACAAAATCGGAAGCCTCCGATGCCAGGAACACAGCCGGGCCCATCAGATCCTCGGGGGTACCCCAGCGGCCGGCGGGAGTCTTGGCGATGATAAACTGGTCGAAGGGATGACGCGAGCCGTCGGCCTGACGCTCGCGCAGGGGTGCGGTCTGAGGAGTGGCGATGTAGCCCGGGCCGATGCCGTTGCACTGGATGTTGGCTGCGCCGTACTCCGAGCAGATGTTGCGGGTGAGCATCTTCAGGCCACCCTTGGCTGCTGCGTATGCGCTCACGGTCTCGCGGCCGAGCTCGCTCATCATCGAGCAGATGTTGATGATTTTGCCGCGGCCTTTCTTAATCATCGAGGGGATGACCGCCTTCGAGACGATGAACGGGCCGTTGAGGTCGATGTCGATTACCTGGCGGAACTCGGCGGCGGTCATTTCGTGCATCGGGATGCGCTTGATGATGCCGGCGTTGTTCACAAGGATGTCGATGACACCGACTTCCTTTTCGATCCGAGCTACCAGCGCGTTGACCTGCTCCTCGCTGGTCACGTCGCAGACGTAGCCATGGGCTTCGATGCCCTCGGCCTTGTAGGCGGCCAGTCCCTTGTCGACCAGCTCCTGCTTGATGTCGTTGAAGACGATTTTGGCGCCCTGGCGTGCGAATGCCGTGGCCAGTGCGAAGCCGATGCCGTAGGAGGCGCCCGTCACAAGAGCGACTTTGCCTTCCAAAGAAAAGTTTACCATTTTTATAAAGGGAAAAGTTAAAAGTGAAAACGAATGTTAAAACATATATTATGCAGCCTCAGAATCTGACGCCGAATGCCAGACCGCCATGGGAGTAGTTCCAATAATAGCTGCCGTCCGTAAACATGGTTTTAATGTTATAGAACGCATAGCACTCGAACCGCCGGCTGTGGATAAAATAGGCGCGTATCGGAAAGTCGATGCCCCAATAACCGGCGGAGTGCTGCATGTGCTTCAAGACCGATTGCCCTTCCTTGTCCTTGAAATGAACGCCGTACAGATACTTGTAGCGATCGTACGTTGTGCCGACACCGACTTTGACCCATCGGAATTTTTGGGGAAACGGTGTGGCCATACCTCGCAGACTGACCCCAGCTCCATATAAATCGGACGCTGTGCCGTTTTTGCACATGTCGGTGTGGATTTCGACTGCGACAGCGAAATAGCTGTTGACACTTCGGCCATATTCCACCAGCAGCGACGGTCCGACCCTGAGCCGGTCGTTGTCGACACTGCTGCGAACATTGACGCCGGCACCTACGCGAATCGTATTTTTGTTCTGCGCGGAGAGACTGCAAGAAAAAAACAAAGGAAGAAGAAAGAAAAACAGCCTTGTTGCTTTCATTGCGAAGTTTGCTGGCGGCCGTTTATTTCAAGTCGGTAATCTTCGAGAAATCCTGGTCGCCGTAGTCGAGGTTCTCGCCGCCCATGCCCCAGATGAACGTGTAGTTGTGGGTGGCGGCGGCGCTGTGGATGGACCACTCGGGCGAGAGGACGGCCTGGTCGCCCCTCATCCAGATGTGGCGCGTCTCGTCGACTTCGCCCATCAGGTGGCAGACGGCGTGCTCCTCGGGCACCTCGAAGTAGAAGTAGGCTTCCATGCGGCGCGAGTGTACGTGGGCCGGCATCGTGTTCCAGACGCTGCCCGGCAGCAGTTCGGTCATGCCCATTTGGAGCTGGCACGTGGGCAGCACCTGGTTGACCAGCATCTTGTTGATGTTGCGGTCGTTGGAGCCTTCGAGCGAACCCATGTGGGCCACCACGGCGTCGGCCTTGGTCACCTTGCGGTCGGGGTAGGTGCAGTGGGCCGTCGTCGAGTTGAAGTAGAACTTGGCCGGGTGCTGCGGGTCGGCGCTCTCGAAAGTCACCTCGCGGTCGCCCGCACCTAAGTAGAGCGCTTCCTTGAAATCGAGCTCGAACACCGTGTCGCCCGACTTCACGCGGCCTTTGCCGCCGACGTTGAAGATGCCCATTTCGCGGCGCGTCAGAAAGTGCGGGGCCTTGAGCGGGTCGATGGCTTCGAGCCGGAGCGTTTCGTTCACGGGCATCGCGCCGCCGACGATCATGCGGTCGTACATCGAATAGACCATGTTGACCTCGTCGGCCGCGAAGACCTTTTCAATCAGAAAGTCGCAGCGCAGACGGGCCGTGTCGTAGTGTCTGGCATCTTCGGGATGCGCGGCGTAGCGGATTTCGTAGTTGGTTTTCATCAGTTTATTGAGTTGTTTTTTTTGCGTGGCAGCATTATCCGAATTTCAAAGATACTCACAAAAAATCGAAAATGAAAATCGGGGGCCCGCTCCTACCGCATCGAATTCATGCGGATGGAGGCCTTGACCAGCGCCAGGGCGCGGATGCGGCCGACAGCCACTTCCTTGTCGGCGTGGTGGGGATTCTGGCTCACAAGCTTGACATAGCCCTCGCGGTCGGACTTCTGGATGTATTTCACCGTCACGTATTCTTCGCCGTCCATGTCGATGGAGAGCAGGTACATGTCGCCCCAGAATATGTCGTTGAGGTCGCACAGCTGTTTGTAGAGCACGATGTCGCCGCTTTTGAGGAGCGGATACATCGAATCGCCCACGATGTAGATGGCGCCGTCGCACTTGGGCAGGTTGGGGATGTGGATGAAGTTCACGGGTTTGGCCTGCGCCTGATCCGTGAACAGCGGCACCAGTCCCGCTGTCCCCTCGATCGAGTAGAGCGGTACGCTCTGCAGCGGCAGCGAATTGTCCGTGCGGAGTCTGTAGGCCGTCAGGTCGGGTTCGGCGTTGAACATCCGGCCGCGGCCGGTTTCGAGCCATTCGGGGTTGACGTTCAAATCCTGAACCAATATGTTGCGGTTGCGCGACGAAAGCCCCGCCTTGCCCGTCTCGATCATCGAAAGGGCTGCCTTGCCGATGCCAAGTCGCTGTGCAAGTTGTTCTTGGGTCATCCCGAGCTGCTTGCGTATCAATTTTACCCGTTCGTTCATGGCTGTGCTATCGGAAAATATTATAATAAAAAATTGTACTGAACCGTATTGAAATTCAATTTTTGAATATATCTTTGTCCTGCAAAGTTAAGCAATTTATTCTTTCGCGCAAATCATCTACTCAAAAAAACGTTGGTTTTCTGTTATGTATCCTGTTTCATCCGAACTTTACCGGCAGGTCGCGGCGTTTCTCGCGCAAGCCGTCGGCAGCCGCAGCTATTTTTCGGGGTCGGTCGAGGGCGAGACGGAGGGCGCCGCGTGGCGCTTGACGGCTTCGGTTATCGTCTATCGTCGCCGTGTTTCGCAGCCCCAGGGCACCGCC
>OFGC01001758.1_pt1 | contig 13239 bp, 15 predicted proteins | sample 1521691 | NCBI WGS metagenome assembly OFGC01 (sample SAMEA3504121, study PRJEB24116) | mouse gut metagenome | biome: mouse gut; feature: mouse-associated habitat; material: faeces | place: Denmark | collected 2011
CCCGGTCAGGCATAGTCTATGATTTCACATCATTGTCTATGCCCGTGGATTGCAACAACAAGCGGAGAGTGGCGTGGCGGTCAAAAGTCCATACCAAGCGGAGGCGTTAAGAACACGGGGTATAGCCTGAAAGTCTTGTGATGGAAAGCAGCGTCCCCGATGCTTCACCACAAGGCGCAGGAGATACCCGGTGTTTAGTCGGAGCTATAGGCTTGGTGCGGTCAAATGGCATAAGGCATCGCCCTATGCTTTTTGACGGCATAACGCCGCCAACCCCTGACCGCCACACCTCTCTCCGCTTTCCGTTTGAAATTCTGTTTTCACATAGACGCATACTCCATATCAAGAGTGTCTAAAGGCTCGGAAAATTTAAGTATCTAAACGATCTTCAAGATTGAATCAGCGCTCAGATTGCAGATTTTTGAACCGGCATTCGCCGTGCGTTAAAGAATTGATGATGTTATTAAACGCTAAAATGAACCCTCGGACTTGATTTGCAGTCCGAAATTTATTAACTTTGTACATGGCTTGGAAGTCTATGGAGATAGACTTAATAGGCAGACAATCCGAAAACGGATTTTCAGGCACTAACAAGGCACTAAAAGAATTTTGTAAAGCGTAAATGCTTGACATGAGTATATTTGGAGCGTTAGGAACAAGTCCCTCCATCTCCACTTATGGCATCCGACCTAATTCGGACAATACGAGACAAACCTCGGACTATCAGATAGTTCCGAGGTTTTTTCGTGTCTTATCCTATCGGATTCAGGACCGAAATTTTTAGATGTGTATCAGAATGTTGCCAATATGATTTCCTCTCGGTAGGCGTTGTGTTCCTTACCCACTGCCCAAAGATCCTCACGGCGCCGCAGAGAAACGGATTTCAGCCTTTGCCCATTGCCGTACATCGGTCAATGGACATCAGACGCAGCCCGTTGTCTTTTGACGGCTATACGGCTACAACTCCCGCCGCCGTAACTCTTTCCGATACCCCATAAATAGCCCACAGAATTAAATATTTGAGAATTTTTCTCGCAAAACAAACTCTGCATGAAATTTTATTGTTATCTTTGCAAAAAATCACGATAGAGTATGTTAGTCAACTTTACATTCAAAAATTTCAGATCATTCAGAGATGAAATGACTTTAAGCATGGAGGCGGCTTCAATTCAGGAGCTGTCCGAAGCCGTAGTAAAGTCTTGTGATGAGGAATTGCTCCCTGTCGCTGTGATGTTCGGGGCAAACTCAAGCGGAAAAAGCAACGTGTTGAAAGCATTGAAAGCTATGCGTGATGTGCTTCTCAACTCGGTCAAACTCAATCCTAAGGATAAACTTGATGCAGAACCATTCTGCCTTGACCTTACATCGGCGGAACAACCCACATCCTTTGAAATTCAGTTCACTCTGAACGGCTCCAAATTCAGATATGGCTTTGATTATACAGCCAATGAGATCCTTGCCGAATGGCTTTATGAAAAGCGGGTCGGTGAAAGAGAATTTGAACTGTTTTTGAGAAGCGGAAATGAGTTCAAAATTTCCAAGACACGCTTTGCAGAGGGTATCGGCAAACAAGACGCTACGCCGTCTAACCGCTTGTTCGTGTCGCTCGTGGCACAACTTAACGGAAAACTGTCGCAATCAATTCTTGACTGGTTTTCAAGCATCGAGTATATTTCCGGAATGGACGGAAAAGAATACGCCGGCAAAACATTGGAAATGTTGTTCCTGAACCAGCAAGGAGCACCCGAGATCAAACAACTTTTCACTGAAACAAACTTAGGATTCAATGAACTGGATATAGAGTTGGAAGATTCAGTTGCTATGAAGATGAAGGCAGAAAGTGTCCATAATCTTTATGATGCAGACGGGACAATGGTAGGTGTCCGGACTTTCTCCACTGACAAGATGGAATCAGAAGGCACAAAGAAGATGATTGAGATTGCAGGGCCTCTTGTCGATGCAATCCTTTCAGGCAAAATCCTCGTGGTTGACGAGCTTGATGCAAAACTCCACCCATTCCTTACACGCAAAATCATCGGGCTGTTCATGGACAGGGAGATTAACCGCAACGGTGCGCAACTTATCTTTGCGACACACGACACAAACCTGCTCAATCTCCAATATCTGCGCCGCGATCAAATCTGGTTTACCGAAAAGGATAAAACAGATTCAACTGAATTGTATTCACTGGTTGAATTCCGTGATGATGCCGGAAACAAAGTGCGCAATGACCGCAACATTGAAAAGGATTATATCAATGGTCGCTACGGTGCAATACCTTTTATGAGTTGAAAATATGGGACAGCCGCCAAAATCAAAAATCGAGCAACTCAAAAGGGAGAAGCGCGAGGCAAAAGCCGCCAAAAAGCGAAAAATTGCCACAAGAGATAAGATTGTGCGTTTCCTTGTAGTCTGCGAAGGAGAACGCACCGAACCTAATTATTTCCAGGAACTTGTAAAAGACCGCTATTCAGAGGTCCGTTCCGAAGAAATTGTAGGCGAAGGTCGTTCAACCTGCGCATTGGTAAAACGTGCGGCCGACATCAAGATACAGCTTTAACGCCAAAGGCAACTCCCTTTCGACCGCGTTTGGGTAGTGTTTGACAAAGACGACTTTAATGATTTCAATGAAGCCATTCAGCTTGCATCAAGAAAAGGGTTTTATCCGGCATGGACGAACGAGGCGTTTGAGCTGTGGTATCTGTTGCATTTTGTCTATCTTGATGCCGCAATCTCCCGTGCAGACTACATAACCAAACTCGAAAACGAGATCCGTAAACATGACGGATATGCGAATTTCAATTACACGAAGAATGACCCTGGAATATATGCTTTGCTCCAAGCAATCGGCAATGAGACTCAGGCAAAGATAAACGCACAGAAATTGCGTAAATTCTTTGAACACTCTTTTGACTACAAAAGCCACAAGCCATGCACTACTGTTGATGTATTGGTTGATGAGCTTGAACACCCCGAAAGCGTATTGCCCACGTTAGAATAGTCGGCTTAACGCAGATTTAACGATTGTGGTTAAATTTCTTAAAATGAACCTTTAAGGTTGGAATAGTGCCAAATATTCACATATTTTGTAATAGGGTTTGGAAGCGTCCAAATTCAGAGCAAGAAGAACAGTGTGCGTAATAGTGCCAACATTCGTTACTATCTCGTTACTATTAAAATTTTATCAATTATAACTAATTGATATAGCTATATTTGGAGCGTTAGGAACAAGTCCCTCCAGCTCCCCCACCCTTACACTTCACCGATTTTCGCGTGAAAGTCGGTGATTTTGCATTATTATGGACTCTTTCCGATAATCCCATTAATCGGGGACACATTAACACATTAATCGGGGGCAAGTCCAGATTCAATCTGAACTTTGACCTGTCCACAGTTCATGTCCTCAGTTCATGCGGAAATCCCTGAAAAAGTGTTAACTTTGCATATGAACAGAATTGAGCCTTGCAATCAAAAAGATTATCAGACGCTCGTAGATATTTGGGAGCGTTCAGTAAGAGCTACCCATGAGTTTCTTACAGAGTATGATATAATGGAGATTCGAGACTCTCTAATAGCTGAATATTTCAAGGCTGTCTGCCTTTATGTTATTTATGACGAAAAGACTATTGCCGGTTTTATTGGACTGGACGACCATAACATTGAGATGCTATTTATAGATCCCATTTGCATGGGAAAGGGGCTGGGAACTCGACTCATCGAATTTGCAATATCATTAGGAGCTGATTTAGTCGATGTCAATGAGCAAAATCCACGTGCTTTAGGATTTTATCAGACACATGGCTTTCGTATAGTCAAGCGCGATGAATATGATAGTAATGGCAGACCATTCCCAATTCTTCACCTCAAACTTTAATGTGCAAAGGAAATACGAAGGTCTGAGAAGGGCGACTTGGAATAGATAATTATGATTTTCCAAAATACTGTGCGCAAGGTCAATATCAAGGATTATACCCAAGAGCAGGTGGATGCGTGGGCTCCTGATTTTCCAAAATGTTCTTGCATAATCGGGAGGATTTGGTTAACTTTGACCAAGTGCTTGGGATTAGTAGTTTTCATGGAGAAAAGTCGCCAAACTTTTCCTTTAAATTGCTAATCCCCAAGAATTTTTATAAATGGAATCACTTGAAATTTAAATATTTAACGTATAAATTTCAATTTTTGTCATGTACTATAAGAAATTTTACAAACGCATACTGTTGAGCATAGCTGTATTGATAGTTATAGTTTTTACCTTCACATTGATTGTCAATATAATAGTGGCTAAAGCAACAGAAAATAGGATTTACGAGAATGTTGATTCGATATCCCACAACAAAGTTGGATTACTGCTAGGAACCAACCCATTGAACAGGGTTGGCAGACCAAACACATATTTCACTAACCGTATAAGAATAGCCGCAGAACTTTACCATGCTGGCAAGATAGATTATATCCTTGCCAGTGGTGATAATCATACCCGCATGTATGATGAACCGACCGCTATGCGCGATTCACTTATAGCGCATGGCATCCCCGAAAATAGAATCATTCTTGATTACGCCGGGTTTCGTACACTTGATTCAGTTGTCAGGGCAAAAGAGGTATTTGGTTGTGATTCCATTACTATAATATCACAGGCCGACCACTGTGCCAGAGCTTTATATCTTGCAGAAGCTAACGGTATGGATGCGGTTGCTATTGCTGCACCATTGAGAGCCGGCCGATGGGTCAGGATCAGGCTGGCAATACGCGAATGGCTTGCAAGAGATAAAATGATACTTGACCTATGGATGGGCAAAAGACCCCACTTCCTTGGAGAAAAAGTAGAGATCCCTAATGAACCCGTGCAGATAAGTTATTCCACTAACGACAAACTGAAAATGAAGGTCGTTAATCCTGATGCGCTGAAAATGCCTGTTGATTCGATAGTTGTCGAGATGATAAACAATGCCGATGAAGAGGCAACCTTTGGAGAATGGTATAACTTAGAAAAATATGAAAATGACAAATGGGTTGATCTGCAATACAATGAGAGGATTTGTAAAATATTGGAAGACGGCGGTTTAGCAATGGTTTTCAACGCGATTGGTTACCCAATTCGTCCACATTCAATCCGTCAACATTCCAATCCAACCAAAGCATACAATGAAACACTTGTGCCGGGTCGTTACCGACTGTCAAAAACTTTCCGCTATCCACCATACCCAACGCTAAAGTCAGATACGGCATACGTTGAATTTGAAATTAGATAACACTATGATTGACGAATCACTACAAAACTATATCGAGACCCACATTTTGCCGCTGTATGACGGTTTTGATGCGGCTCATCAGCGCAATCACGTTGATATGGTGATTGAGCAGAGTATGGCAATCGCCTCTAATCTCGATGTCGATATGAATATGGTATATGCGATAGCAGCATACCATGATACGGGGTTGACAGTTGATCGCAAGACGCATCATCTTGTGTCGGGCAAAATTGTACGTGAAGATATGTGGCTGCGCGATTGGTTCAATGAGGAACAGATTGAGACTATGGCTCAGGCATGTGAAGACCACCGGGCTTCATCCGACCACGAGCCGCGAAGCATCTACGGGAAAATTGTTGCCGAAGCCGACCGCTTCATCGATCCCGACACAATCATTCTCCGCACTGTGCAATACGGTCTCGCCAACTACCCGGAACTCGATAAAGAAGGTCATTGGCAGCGTACCCTCGACCATCTTCACGAAAAATATGCCGAGGGCGGCTATCTTCGACTATGGTTTGAGAACAGTCCAAATGTAGCCCGACTTAATGCCCTACGTGAAATTATAAAAGACGAGTTGCTGCTACGCGATAAGTTCGACTATCTATATAAGACTCTCACCAACCCTCATCTGGTCGGTTGCTCCTGTCCGCAAGGCCAACCAACAAAATACTAGAAAGCATTTGGATATTGAAAGTGGATGAGGTCGTTACCATAGTTTGTGGAATATTTTCGCTATGTAAAATGTTAAAAATTGTAATATACGCTATTTTATGAGAGAATTCTCTAACCGGTTATTTCCCTGAGTGTTATTCGATTGAATAATTCTCTAATGTTAAAATATTCCGAAACCAAAAATAAACTTCCGTATTTCGTAGTATTATAATCTAATTTGTTTAGCCAATGAAGAAGCCTCAGCCCAGAGACATAACATTCCTGCCGACCCTCAGATGCAATGCTTCCTGCAAGAACTGTTGTTTCGGCTGTCGTCCTACAAGAGGACATACGATGCCTGCTTCAGATATGAAGCAGTGTATTGATGTGGCGGTAAACGCATTCGGTTCAATCACATTTGTTCAGTTCACTGGTGGCGAGTGTATGCTTCGTTATGATGACATTTGTGATGTGGCAGAATATGCCCATTCAAAATACAACCTTAATTCGGGGTTCCTTTCCAACTGTTTTTGGGCAACGACAAGGGAGGTCGCAAGAGAGAAACTGACGAAATTGTATGATGCCGGAATGAGGATAATGTCTGTCAGCACCGGGGATGACCATCAGGAATGGGTGTCATTACGCCAATGTATGGATGCCGCCATTGAAGCGGCCAACCTAGACTACTATTTTGTATATGTGAGAGTGGAGCTTCATGACAGGCATTCAAAGACTTTTGCATTACTGGAGTCAGATGAAGAATTCAATTCATTGGTAAAACAAGGTAAAATCATAGTTGAACCTATAACTTGGCAGAACTTCAACAATGAAGATATGACTGAACGACGCAAATGGAAGCAACACGGCGATATCAAGACCGCGCCCTGCGAGAGTATAATGAGAGACATCATAATCATGCCGCAGGGTGACATGATGGCCTGTGGTGGAATCAACTGCTCCAGAATACCATTTCTGCGACTTGGAAATGTATATGATAGTCCTATGGATAAACTATGGGCTGACGGCTTCAAGGACGCTCTTAAAATATGGCTGATTACAGAAGGGCCCAAAGGAATTATGAAATATATATCCGAACATACCTCAATTCCGTTTCCGTATAGTGACGACAGATGTGACATATGTCAGAATCTGTTCACCGATAAGATGGTTATGCCTTATCTGAAAGCGACCTATCACGATTGGTACCATCGCGTAATGAATCTTTACATGAGGAGAAAAGACCTATGAACAAGGAACCGAAGCCACATAGAATCCCAAGTGAACGCATAATCGCCAAAAATTATGCGGCAGGGCACGTAACCGATTATCCTGCTGACATTATATTCACCGCTATCAACAATCAGAAAGGAGCGTTTCAATACAATTCAATTGCCATTCCAATCGAAGAATCTTTTGCCGACAAGTTCTGGAGATGTTTGCCATCGCTGGTGTATCTCCACAAGAAGCCCATAAAACCGGAAAAGGAAGAGTCATTTCTCTCAGATCCGTGCAGGATATTGCGCAAACACTATTCTTTGTGGGAATACTGTGATATGGATTCTATCGTCGCCAATTTCGTGTTGGCAATCTCAAAATCACCCTTTTATGAGTTAGCCACAGGCAAAACACAGACTCTGATAGAATATCTTGCGAACAACGACCTGCATCATCTCTGCCGTGTTGAATATCCGCAAGGTCACTTCCGAAATTTCCCATCCCAGACTGTAGCAGCAATTTTTGACTACAATGTCGATTTCCGCGCCTTAGGATTAGGCCCGGACTTCGATACAAATATCATATTGCTTGTGAAGGCAATATTTGAATAGAACTGATTTAAACTTTTTTCAAGGTCAAGCTTTATTAAGATTTTGAGCAGATTTTGACTCTCGAAGAGGGAGCGATGCGGGCATCGCGACCGATGAAGAGGGTCGAAAGATGCCAAAATATTAATGAAGATTGGCCTTGAAGAAAACATTTTTAAATACATTTTTAGTTTTCGTAAAAAGTTTAAATCAGTTCATAGTCTCAACCCTAAAACTCAGATAATGTAATCCTCGAAATTTTTTGTGGTAGCCAAAATTTTTTTCAGCATTGTTTTTACTATCTCTTGACGATGTTGCGAAGATATTAGAGAGAAGGTTGCATCGTCATTAAAATCAGAGATACACAATCTTTTGCCCTCTGAGAATGTGAAATATTGAAAGAATGGCCAGTTCTCGTTATTCTCCAGATTCAGAGAGTCCTTATTTTCTTTGAAAAAGGATTTAGCTTTTGATTTGCGATTTGAAGGAAGTATATCTGTGCTTACTCCCACACAAATATCATCGTTATAATCCGCGTTAATAAACAATTTTGTGCCTTTGGGAGAAACCACACCAAGATTAAAATGTACTTTTCTTGTTTTTGGCCCCCCATGTACAAGATTGTCTATTTCTTCATTTTCAATCCTTTGAAAAATGGCATATCCTTTCTTGCACAACTCCTCTGAAAGCAGCTTCCAAAACTCATAAACTGAGTGCCAGTGGAAATGTTTTAGATTATCCATTAGAAGTTTGGCACTCTGCAAATTGTCATCGTTACTGCTGACAATTTTCATGAGAGTCAAAATATCACTTTCATTTGTAGTATTGTTAGTCATAGATTCAATGAGTTTGATGTATTGATTGATAGACTCTCGTAGAATAGGACGGTTGTATGATTCTTTTACACAAAGTTTCAGCCAATCAAGAATTTCATGTCCGTAATTAATGCTCAATAATTTCTCTTTTAATTCCGGAAACTTAGAGGATGTAGATACACTTTCCTCGGATGGGCTATTCCTGTCAACAGAAAGATAAATTACTGAAGTCCTCTCTTTGGGTATGCCATCTTCTTGCGTGATGCGTCGGTAGTATCGTTCCAATTGTCCCTCTTCTTCGTGATTGGAATCCTGCGCACCTATTTTATTTTCAATAATGACGGCTGCTTTCTTAATTCTATCTATGAGGAGTATGTCAATTTCTTTATATTCAGAAGAATCAGCCTCGTTGGGTATTACTTCAAGCGAACTTAAGTCATACTCAAAATCAATATCCAATCTCCTCAAAAATAGTTCAAGAAAGGAGTCTGACATTTTATGAGACCCTCTCGGGTCTAATAAAATCGAGAGAAATCTGGAATGAAGATGAACTTCATCATTTTGTTTACACATTAGTGTGAACAAGTTGAAGTTATCTTCGTGTTCCTGTCTATCTTTAATTCTTTGATTCAGAATAGCAATAGACTTCAATAGATGCTTGAGATTATCCATGTAACTTTGAGACTTCTTCCTTGAAGATGTCGGCGGGTTTGAATGCCGGGATATTGTGAGCAGGGATGATGATTGTGGTATTCTTGGAGATATTGCGGGCTGTCTTCTCTGCACGTTGTTTTACTATGAAGCTGCCGAAGCCACGGAGATATACATTTTCGCCGTGTGCGAGGCTGTCTTTGATTGAAGTCATCAGGCCTTCGACTACTGCGAGGACGCTTGCCTTTTCAATGCCGGTGGTCTTGGCTATTTCGGTAACGATTTCTGCTTTTGTCATATCAAAAGATTCACAGTATAAACTTGATTCTTAATTATAACCTCCAATTTTTGCTATCAGGTCACGACATATCGCGTATGAATTTTTGACAAGATTCCGCTCTTGACAAAAATGATGATATTGCCCAGTCACTATTCCCACATTCATCCGATTACTTCTGGCGATTGACTTTAATTTATTTGCGGCTGCATACGGGTTTTCAATATCAGAGAATGCCTCTATGGGAGAGTTCCCACTCCACAATGCCTCTGTCGCATATTGGTTAGCTGCTGTTTCTTTTTCATCATTAACCATTATGCTTCTATCCACATCTATAAAACTATGAGTGCTATCTTGTTCAAGGTGAAGCATAATATGTCCCAACTCGTGCATAATTGTGAATGCAAAGTTGTCTATTCTGTTCATTCGCTGTGTGGAAACAATCGTGGGATTGCTACCACTCCAGAATGAGAAACCATCAACAGGCACCTTGTCAAGTCTTTTTTCCCCAGATATGAATTTAATGCCATAGGTATTGAGCAACTTCTCAGTCTTCTCAATTACATCGGTGTTTGAGAAGAATACGGCATTCAACTTTCCTATCAACTCCGGAACTCGATCAGGAATAAATTCTGCATTCAGCGTCATGTTATTGCTAACATGTTTGACAATAACTACCCAAGTGAAGAGATTGGATTGATCAGTCTGAACTTTTTCTGATTTTTTGAAACATCCGGCGGAAGATAAAAATTGTCGATCCAATTGCTGGATATCTGAGATTCCGAGTGCCTCCATGACCATAGCAATATTTTTCTCAAAATCTGAAGAGAACTCCAATCTCTTTTTCAAAGCACCCAAATTCGCATGAGCGCGTAATTTATTCCAAATCTCAATAGCCACAGTTCTGGATTCAATTTCTTTCCGTTTTAATTCCAGATCATGCTCATTTTGGAGCCTAAGCCAATCAGACGCTTTCAGGCTACCCGGCAGTGCAGCTTCAAGAAGAATCGCGATTTCAACTGTGATGTCTTTACTCCCTGTAATGATGCCGTTTATCATCGGGGCAGACTTTCCAAGAGCAGAAGCAAGTTCTCTCTGCGAAAGCCCGTGTTCTTCCAACTCGCCTTTTAAGACGGTTCCGGGATGAGGAGAGAGCGTGTAATCTTGCGGGTTAATAATGTTCATGCCATTGGTTGTTTCTTGTGTAATTATTTGCAAAGTTAGTTATTATTGCGCAAATCACAAAATCAAAATGCGATAACCTATAAGTTTACATTTTTCTTAAAAATATTTCGCAAAAGACTTGACTTCGCCCCATATAATGCTTAACTTTGCAACTGAAAAACGTTTCGCCAATGAACACAAGCTAAACAATATTAACAGACGAGAGTGGCACCGGTGCGACCAATGCCACTCTACGAGATTCTGTCGACAGTCTGTTGCGAACTTCCACATTGCATCAACAGAAAGTCTGGTTTTAATTTTGCAAAGATAGTCTTTGCCCGTCTATAAAACAAATCGGTCGCGTTAAAAATCATTGTTAAACCTTTAAAAACGCGAATTTATGTCCGATTTTAAAGCTTCCGGTTCGCTCTTTGATGATGACGAACTTGGAAAAGCGGAAGTGGAACCGACCAAATCCACAACTGATGAAGGTATCGTGTTCCACGAACGATATCTTGGTCTAAAGGAATCCGAACAAAGAAAGATGCGGATTCTCAACAAGCATCTACTTCCGAGCGACACACCTGTAGAGGGATCTTTTCAATTACCAAAAGTTCTCCCATACACAGGAGATATTCCGGAAGTTTTCATTCCATATAGTGCCAAGGTGTGTTATAACGCAATGTTCAAGGGGGTTTACTGCAATATCCATGATGCCGGTTTCAGTTCCACTTGGAGTCAACCGGTGAAATCGCTTAAAAAAGTCAAGCAGTACATGCTTGCGGTTGCTCCGGACCATACACTATGGGTAGATGGCCTTACTTGCGAGAACATAGAGCAGCTACGGAAGTCTCGAACCACTCAGCGATTTTGGCAGAATAACGGAGTTGCCACAATTCAGACCGCCTCATGGGGCAATGCTGAATCTGTGTTGACCTACGCTTTCGACGGCCTTGCAGAGAATAGCTGGACTGCCATCGGGCATCAACGTGTCGGCAATAAAGCGGAACAGCGATTGTTTAAGTTCGCAGTAAGAACACTCGTTGAGAGAAAACACCCAATAGGGCTTATTGTTTTTGGTGCACCTTTGACTTTCGACCCGGGTGTGCCTATAATCATGATGCCCAGTTTCATATCAAAACTACGCAAATTATGAAAAAAGAATATCGTATCGAAGATTGGGAGGATCTTTCGGATACCCCTGAGGAGTTTGATACTGCAATAAAAAATTCACTTACCCCCAATGAAAAGGAGTTTTTTGAAAAACTACGTTTCAAGGAACTCAACGAAACAGCCGCCAGCAATGATGTGCTGATGAACGAGACTGACAATTCCGACGGTTTGTATATTCTGCGAGTCGGTTCTGACGGCATCCTGATTGGTCGGAATATTTCCGATCCCAAAGAGACTACAACTCCCGAGGAATATGCTGGTATCTTTCTTGCGTTGCAGCAAGACATATCACAATTCGTGGGTCGCCATGTTACTCTTCTCCAATGGCTGAGGCAGCGCGACTTCAAGGGGATAAAGTATAATCAAAACAATGACTATATGTGATATGGGAATGCAACGATTATATAACGAAAGTGGAGGTTTTTCAGAGTACCTCTACCATCAGGTTGGGGAAACCATAGTTGCGTCCAACGGTGTAGAGGGTAAGATTGTCGAAAAAATCGACAAAGCATCCTATGATGGTCTTCCTATCCTTTCCAATACAAGCGAGGTGTATTTCAAGACGAATGCCAATGGTGAAATCATTCAGGCTCGAATCTATAAAGATAGAAAGCCTGTATGCGACTTCGATTGGGATCATAATCACACCAATAAAAATGGCGAAAAATTTGAGAAAGGGACTGTTCATGTACAACCCTTTAAGAAGGATGCCAAAGGTAACTGGAAAAGAGATGACAAACACGCTCGATACCTTTCCAATGAGGAAATTGAGCGCTACGGGGAACTGATCAAGAAGGCGAATCCCAATGCAAAGTTAAGGCCTTAGCAGATAGAGACTATAGTAAAAAAATAATGCCAATGGAGCAATTCTACGCAATACACATAGCCGCGTAAGCGGCAAAAATTTTTCGCAAAATAGAGCGGTGAGGTAACTGGGTCTCATCGCTCTATTCACGACTATGGGCATTTATGCGGTTTTGCGCTAGGCTATCATCTTGGTGTTGTCGCTGATTATTTTTGCGATGCGGTCTTGGTATTCGCTTACTCCGTTGGCGAATGCTCGGCATTGTAGGATAGAGCTATCTTGGAGAGAGATTTCAATTGTGGCTATGGTCTTGGTTCCAATTTTGGCAGTGAGTACCAATCTCCCCGGTTTAAGGTAGTATCTACTTGACCCACAGCAGATGTGCTGACATGTTCATTTTTCGGTATTTTTTCTTTCAATTCAATAAGGAGTGGTCAATGATAAATATTGAAGCCAACCCAGGGTTTATACAATGTCAATAGCCGTTAAAATCTTTTAACCATTGATTAGTCAACATTTGTGGTTTGCGAGTGTTATTATTGCAGAAACATATGAAGAACTGATTTAAACTTTTTACGAAAACTAAAAATTTATTTTAAAATGTTTTCTTCAAGGCCAATCTTCATTAATATTTTGGCATCTTTCG
>OFGC01001777.1_pt1 | contig 13102 bp, 10 predicted proteins | sample 1521691 | NCBI WGS metagenome assembly OFGC01 (sample SAMEA3504121, study PRJEB24116) | mouse gut metagenome | biome: mouse gut; feature: mouse-associated habitat; material: faeces | place: Denmark | collected 2011
TTTGCATATAGAATAGTATTAGATTGGGGATATCGTTGTATAGTCGTTCGATACTATGATTATATGGGATATTATAATGCCCAAACTGATGTATTTTTCTGGATTTCATATTTATGTCTGATAACAGGTATCATGGCATCAGGTTATTGTTTTATCAAAACTGAATCTAATATTTCTTCAAAAATAATTGCATTGCTATATTTGATTGTTTATGTACCCTTCACATCGCTTATCCGCTTTGGGCATTTTCCATGTAGATTTATTTTACTCAATATTATTTACTGGCTAAATATATTGCTATTTAATTGGTTAGGTAGTAGCGGAAAACTGAAGCTTACAGCTTATAAAATGAGGAATAATAATACTGCGTTAAAGTTATTTTTTTGGATGGCTATTATAGCAGCATGGTTTATTATTATAGGAGTTTCGGGGAAATATGCAAATTTTCATTTAAATTTTAGTTTGGAAAATGTATACGAACTGCGTGCACAGGCAAAAGCAGATTCTATGCCCAAGATAATGCGGTATTTTTTTGGCTGGGCAAGAGCGGCATCATTAGTCGCTATTGCCTATTATACAAATAAAAAAAGATATATATATGTTATTGTTTCATTTTTTGTATTGCTTTTATCATTTGGGTATGACGGCTCTAAGGGTATTTTATTTTCAGGAATTATTGTCGTTTTAATTAATATTGTTCCTGGAAAACAGTTACTTCGAGATAATAAAGTGATTCTTCTTGGTGTGACTCTGGTTGTATTGTTGGGAAATGTTGTATATCTTATTTCAGGAAACTATTCATTGGTATCATATATTACCAGACGTACATTGTATACCCCGGCGCATCTTAATTGGGCATATTATGACTATTTCCTTTTACGCACACCGGATTATTTCAGAGGGAGTTTCTTAAGACATTTTGGGTTTTCTACGCCTTACCCTAACCTTGCACTGCTTATTGGAGCAGAATACGCAAATAATTTTTCAGCTAATAATGGAATGTTTGGAGATGCCTATGCGAATTTAGGGGCGGCAGGGGTAATTGTAATGCCTGTATTAATTATTGCTTTTTTTAAGGTGTTGGATAGATGTACATCTGAATTGGATGGTCTGTTTTGTCTGTCTATTGCATCATATATCGCATTAGAATTGGCAGATTCAGCATTTTTTTCGTCATTGTTATCACATGGATTACTGATTATAGCACTTTTGGTAAGTCTTATTAACAAAGCTGATAAAAAGAAAGTATAAGAAGTTAATGTTGATAGTAAGGAAGGAGCGGAATTATGACAAAAATATGTCATATGACAAGTGTGCATAAGCGTTATGATGTGAGAATATTTCAAAAAGAATGCATTACATTGAGAAAATTAGGGTATGAGGTACATCTGGTAGTATCTGATGCAGAACCGGATGAAATAGTGAATGATATATATATACATTCAACGGGATATTTACCAAAAAATCGTTTTGAACGGATGACAGGTGCAGCAAAAGAAGTATATAAACTGGCAAAAAGTCTGAATGCAGAAATTTATCATTTTCATGATCCGGAGCTTATGGGATTTGGTGTGAAATTGTCAAAGCAGGGAAAGAAAGTGATTTTTGATTCCCATGAACATACCATAGTGCAAATTTATTCCAAAAGGTATCTTATTTTTCCGAAAGCAGTCAGTAAGCTGTTCGCATTATATCAGAAAAGAGTAATTCGTCAAATTGCGGAGATTATTACACCAACCCCTCAATTAGTAGATTTATTTAAGACAATAAATGAGAATGCTTTTTTAGTGACAAATTATCCTAAACTTGAAGAGAGTATGGCAGGGATAAAGAAGAAAAGGCAGATATGTTTTACAGGAGGCTGCGACTCGCAATGGATGTTGGAAAATATAGCGATTGCAGTGTCTGAACTGGATTGTGAGATCATTATAGCAGGCTCCGGAAATGAGGAGTACATAAATGCGATCATTAAAAAAGGAAGGGGGAAAGTCAAATATGTTGGCCAACTTGGCAAAGAGGATGTATACAGATTGCAATCAGAATCATTAGCTGGAATGGCGGTTAATTATGGAATACAGACTATTAAAGAGGGTGGAACTCTTGGAAATACAAAAATGTTTGAATATATGATGAACGGATCACCTATTATCTGTACGGATTTTCCTTTATGGAAGATGGTTGTAGAAAAAGATGATTGTGGAATCTGTGTAGATGCTAACAGCGTAGAAGAAATACGGAAGGCGATTAAATATTTTCTGGATTGCCCAGATGAAAGTATTCGTATGGGGGAAAATGCCAGAGCAGCTGTGGAAAGAGAATATAATTGGGATACTCAGGTAGAAAATCTGGCACAGGCATATAGAACATTGATAACAGAATAGAGAGGGATGAAAAAGGTGAAACAGAAGCTTTTAGATAGAATTAATAACAGGACATTAGTTGCAGGTGTGGTAGGGCTTGGGTATGTGGGGCTGCCGCTTGCCGTGGAGAAAGCAAAGGCCGGATTTAAAACAGTTGGCTTTGATATACAACAGGAAAAAGTTGATATGGTGAATCAGGGACATAATTATATTGGAGACGTGGTTGATTCCGATCTGGCGCTTCTTGTAAAAAAAGGAATGCTGTCAGCAACTACTGATTTTACCGGGATTGAAAATGTTGATTTTATTGCCATATGTGTTCCTACGCCGTTAGATGAGCATCAGGAACCCAATATCACATTTGTGAAAAATTCTGTGACAGAGATTGCAAAATATTTGAAAAAAGGCGCCATCGTGGTGTTGGAATCCACTACTTATCCAGGAACAACAGAAGAGGTGATACGACCGATTTTGGAGAATGGAAGCGGCCTAAAAACTGGTGAGGATTTTTATCTGGGATTCAGTCCGGAACGGGTGGATCCTGGAAATTTGATATATAAGACAAAGAACACCCCCAAAGTGGTCGGTGCATGTAGTGGTGATGGACTTGAGGTAATATCTGCAATGTACAGGGCAGTTTTGGATGGTGAAATATTTACCGTTTCTTCCCCGGCAGTTGCTGAAATGGAAAAGATTCTGGAAAATACCTATCGAAATGTGAATATAGGTCTTATTAATGAGATGGGAAGGTTATGCAATGAAATGGGTATTTCCATATGGGAAGTTATCGATGCGGCGAGTACGAAACCTTACGGTTTCCAACCATTTTATCCGGGACCGGGCCTTGGTGGACATTGTATTCCATTAGATCCGTATTACCTGACATGGAAAGCAAGAGAATATGGCTTTCATACGACATTGATTGAAAATTCCATGGTCATAAATGATGGGCAGCCGGAGTACTGTGTAAAGCGGGCAATGCATATATTAAACCGCTTCAAAAAACCTATCAATGGGTCAAAGATATTGCTTCTGGGGGTGAGCTATAAGCAGGATATTGATGATTATAGAGAATCACCGGCCATTCATGTTATTAAGGAACTTCGCAAGGTAAATGCAGAAGTTGATTATTTTGATCCATATGTACCGGAATTTGAAAATATGTTTGGCATAAGCCAGAAAAGTATTGAGAAAATATCTGCGGATATCATAGCATCTTATGATCTTGTGATGATAACGACAGCGCATCAGAATATAGATTATGATATGGTTCAGAAAAATGCACAGTTTATATTCGACACAAAGAATGCAATGAAAAACATAAACAATCGAGAGAATATTGAGGTGCTGTAATGGCAAAAATTATTTCTGTTGTGGGCGGGCGCCCTCAGTTTATTAAAGAAGCAATAACGGGGAAAGAACTTAGAAAATTACATAAAGAAATATTAGTTCATACCGGTCAGCATTATGATGTGGAATTGTCCAGGAAACTTTTTCAGCAATTAGACATTATAGAGCCAAAGTATAATCTTGGTGTCGGCAGCGGAAGCCATGCGAGGCAGACAGCAGCTGTTATGATCGGAATGGAAGAAATTATTGAAAAGGAACGCCCGGATATCGTATTGGTCTATGGCGATATGAATTCAACGATGGGGGCCTGTATTGCGTCGGCAAAACTCAATGTTCCAATAGCTCATGTTGAGGCTGGAGCGAGAATGCGTGTATTTGATATGCCGGAAGAACAGAACCGTATTGTATCGGATCATCTATCGAAATGGAATTTTGCTTTGAATGAGGAATGCTATGAAAACCTTGTCAATGAAGGATTGGAAAAAACGGCGATCAAAGTCGGAGATGTAATGTATGATGCATTAGTATATTTCAGGGAAATAAGTCTGAAAGAAACAAAAGAAAATTATTGGAAAAGACTGGATTTTATTTTTGACAGGTCAGATGTATCTCCGGAACAATGGTATCTGGCTACGATTCATAGACCGGAAAATACAGATGTTCTGGAAACATTAGAAATTATTTTAAGCGCATTGGAAAAACTACCCCATATTGTATTGATGCCTGTCCATCCAAGGATTCATAGTAAGGTTGTAGAATTGCAAAAAAAGCATCACTATAGAAATATAATATTTGTTAAACCAGTAGGATATTTGGAGTCAATATATTATTTAAGCAATGCAGTGGGAGTTATAACAGATTCCGGTGGACTACAAAGAGAAGCATACTGGGCAAAAACCCCATGTACAGCAGTGTTAAGAGCTGTAGATGATAAAAGGATGCTAAAAGGTAATTGTCTTATTATGGCAAAGGTCGAACAGGATGATATTTTGGACAAGGTGATAAATTCAAAAAGAAATAACCTGGCTTATGATTTTTCGGAATATGGAGATGGACATGCCTGTAGGTTAATAGCGGAGACACTTATGAAATGAAAGTAATAAACAGGCGAATGTGTCAGAAGGATTTGTATAAGAATTTGATGTCAGGGAGGTTAAGATGCGAGATATAGAGGCTTATGAAAAAGAGTATAAAGCCAGAAGTTTTGAACTGTTCAAAGTTGAATATAGAAGAAAAAAAATACTTGAAGTTATTCATAGGCATGAACCTGCAAATCTGTTGGAAATAGGTTGCGGTCTTGAACCACTTTTTAAGTATACAAGTCTGCCATTTGAAAATTATGTGATAGTCGAACCGGGAAAAAGCTTTTGTGAGAACGCTCTGGATTTAGCAACTAAGAATAACAGTAAGGTAAAAGTTTATAACGAATTTTTTTCACCAAACAAAGAGCTGAAACAATATAAATTTGATATGATTATCTGCTCAAGTTTGTTGCATGAACTTGAAAATCCGATAGAGATGGTTAATGGAATTGCAGAAATTTGTACCCCTGAAAGTATTGTACATTTCAATGTCCCAAATGCAAATTCTTTTCACAGAATTCTTGCAACATCATTAAATATGGTAGAGACGACAAAGGAGTTAACTGAACTTAATATCAAATTTCAACAAAAAAGAGTTTTTGATATGATTGAGCTAAAAAAGCTTGTCTCTGAGAAGTTTGAAATAATTGAAAGTGGAGATTATTTTATGAAACCATTTACACACAGTCAGATGATGAAAATGATGGATTATGGAATTATTGATCATGATATACTGGATGGGTTATATAAAATGACAGAATATATGCCAGGATTCGGATCGGAAATATATATCAATTGTTGTTTGAATGATGAAGACGGTTTAAAAGGCGCAAAATAATGATTAGTAAAAAAGAAATCTATGAAAGTTTCTGTAATAAAATTTATGTCCCAATTTATTCAAAGTCGTGGTGGATGGACGCGATATGTGGAGAAGAAAATTGGGATATTTGGTTTTATAAAAAGGGAAATGAAGTTATTGCGGCGATGCCGTATTATACTGAAATCAGAAGAGGCTATACTTATATTACAAAAGCACCCTTGACGCAAAACAACGGAGTGCTTTTTTGTTATCCTGAAAATCAGACCCCAGTGAAGAAAGCAAAGCTTGAAGAGGAAATTATAAGAGAAGCAATTGCATTTTTGAAGGCTGCTAAGATCGATGTATACGAGCAGCAGTTTCATTATAATTTTAGGAATTATCTTCCTTATTTTTGGGAAGAATTCGATGTGATTCCAAGACTTACATATGTAATTGATAAATCTACGACTGAAGAAGAATTGCAAAAATTATATACATCAAATTATCGGAATACCATTCGAAAGGGAAGAAAGAGTATAGCGCATTTTTCTACCCTGACACCGGAGGAATTTTACAGAGAGCATAAGAAGATATATTGCAGGCAGGGGATAGAATGCCCGTTTTCATATGAATTATGGATGCGTTTATATAAAGTATGTGCTGATAATCAAAGTGGAGAAATAGTTACTTCTGTTGATATGGAAGGAAATATCTTGAGTCTTGCATATGTGGTGTGGGATGAAAAGTCAAGCTATTTACTGATGGGTGGAGCAATTCCCGAATATTCATCCCTGCAGACATATTCTGTATTGGTTGATGAATGTATTAGGCGCTCTCTGAACCGGGGACTATGTTTTGATTTTGAGGGTAGTGTGATTAAACGTATTAATCATTCCTTTCGTGAATATGGTGGAACCCCGATGTTGTATTATAGAATAAGGAAAGTATTTAATCCGGAGATTATTATGGAGGAAGCCAGAAATAAAGCTGAAAAGTTGCGGAATGGTAATGATAATATACGACAGGGTGAGATAAAAGATTAATGAAACAGAGTATTACAAAGGCAATGTCACAGATCTTTTTGCTTTCCATTATAGCCAAAATCATTGCGTTTGTTAAATCTATGATACAGGCATCTTATTATGGAGCTACGATACAAACGGATGTTTATAATATGACAAATGGAATTGTAAGCAATGTATTGTATATGTTTACTACAGCAGTGGCAGTTGCTTATGTTCCGCTATACGTGCAGAAGAAAGCAAAGGGGGAGAATTCATACAAATTTGCAACAGTGACAATTACCGCATTGACAGTCGCAGCAATTGGTTTAACACTTGTGATGGAAATTTTTGCATGCCCCATCATGCGTATGGTGGCCCCGGGTTATACCGGGGAGATACTCAGTGAAGCGGTAGTTTATTTTAGAGTGCTGATGATTGGCTTTACTTTTTCGCTTGTGGCGAGTCTGTACCAAAATATATTGAACGCAGAAAAGATATATGGATATGCCAATTTCAGCTCTATTATAAACAGTACAATACTGATTACAATAATACTGCTTTCAGCCAGATGGCTTGGTATCTGGGCGTTGGTGTTATCAGTTCCGGTGTCTTATGTATGTCAATTCGTAGTGTTATATTTGAGAGGCAGAAAATTTGGTATTATTTCTGTTCGATATGGAGTAAGGGATGAAGCTGTTAAAATGCTGGTGTTTCTGAGCCTTCCGATTTTGTTAAGCCAGGCTACAGTAGAAATTAATCAGGTAGTGGATCGGGCGTTACTTACATCTGTGGCGGAGGGAGCAGTAACATCTGTTTCTTATGCGGCTGTGTTATACCAATTTGCCATGCACGTGATTAATATTCCAATTTCTACGGTGATGTTCACGGAACTATCTGAGGCAGGAGCAGAATGCAATTATGAACGGATGAGAGAACTGCTGATAGATATTTATAAAATAATTGTTTTGGTTTGCCTGCCAGTGATTGTAGTAGTTTCTTTTATGAGCAGCAATATTGTTACAATTGTCTATGGAAGAGGGCGGTTTGACAGTCAGGCAATTTTGCAGACTGCGACAGGATTATTTGGGTATATTTATTGTCTGATACCGGTTGTGGTAAAAAATGTGCTGACAAGGGCATATTACGGGCTGAACGATACAAAACGCCCTATGGTGATGAGCGTTCTTGAAGTCGCGTTGAATATTACATTATCTATATTACTGGCAGGAAAATTCGGTATCATAGGTGTTGTAGGAGCAACAGCAATATCCAGTTTAGTATTTATTGCTGTGATGCTGGTGAACTTTGAAAAAGCATATTTCAGAGTTTTATATTGGAAAGATATCATGGAATACTGGAGAGAAATTGTTGCTGTAGTAGCAACAATAGTTATGATGTGGTGTATAAAAAATTGTATGATCGTGAATGTATATATTGATTTTGGGGTGAAGAGTATATGTATTTTTGCAGTTTATATTCTTACATTGATAATAGTTAGGGAAAAAAAGATATTAAATGGGATAAAGTGGTTAAGGAACAAAATTTACAGTTGATGATAAGTAATTATAGATACAATATAGAAGCTTTGTAAAAGTTGAAAAGCAGCAGTAACAGCTTAAAATAGAAATATCTGAGAAGTGTAGCTGGGAAAGGAAGTTATCTTTGTACAGATCTGATGGAAATAAATATAAAATAGCAGTGGCCGGTGCAGGCTATGTAGGATTGAGTCTTGCGGTATTGCTGGCCCAAAATAATGAAGTGATATCTGTAGATATTGTCCAGGAGAGGGTTGAGATGATCAATAATCGAAAATCACCCATACAGGATGAATATATCGAGAAATATTTATTGGAGAGGGAGCTGGATCTGAATGCCACAATAGAGCCTTTTCAGGCATATGCACAGGCCGATTATATTATTATTGCAACACCTACTAATTACGATCCGAAGAAAGATTTTTTTGACTGTTCAGCAGTGGAGACTGTCATTGAAGCTGTTTTAGATGCCTGCAGGAACCGTTCTGAAGCTCCAATAATAGTAATAAAAAGTACAGTCCCTGTGGGGTATACAGAGGCTGTTCGGAAAAAGTATGGAACAGGTAATATTATTTTTTCACCTGAGTTCCTTCGAGAATCTAAAGCGCTTTATGATAATTTATTTCCATCGCGTATCATAGTAGGAAGTGATGATAAAAATCGGGAGGGGGCATCGATATTTGCTTCTTTGCTGGCAGAGGGTGCTGAAAAAGATCAGATTGACATTTTGTTTATGGGCTTAACTGAGGCTGAATCAGTTAAGCTTTTTTCAAATACTTATCTGGCACTCCGAGTTGCCTATTTCAATGAACTTGATACTTACTGTGAAATGAAAGGGCTTTCGACAGCTGATGTTATAAGTGGGGTATCTTTGGATCCCCGTATTGGGAACTTTTATAATAATCCGTCATTTGGATATGGTGGGTACTGTCTGCCAAAGGACAGCAAACAACTTTTGGCAAATTATGCTGATGTGCCACAGAATATGATTTCTGCAATTGTGGAATCGAACCGGACAAGGAAAGATTATATAGCTGACAGAGTATTGGATAAGGCAGGATATTATTCTTATATAGGGGCGCATACGAACTATCGTTCAGAATTGGAAAAAGAAGTGACTGTTGGCGTATATCGGCTGACAATGAAATCTAATTCCGATAATTTCCGGCAGAGCAGTATTCAGGGTATTATGAAGAGGATCAAGGCAAAAGGTGCGGTAGTCATTGTCTATGAACCTACATTGGAGAATGGTACTACTTTTTTTGGAAGCAGGATTGTGAATGATATAGAAGAGTTCAAAAAAAGATCTGACTCCATTATCGCAAACAGATACGAGGCTGTGCTGGATGATGTAAAAGAAAAGGTTTATACAAGGGATATTTTTAAGAGGGATTAAATAAGATTGTGTGGAAGAGTGTAATTAAAATGAGTAAAATCAGGAAGAGAACATATGAAAAAGATAAAATAAATGTCCGTATCTATATTACTCCAATCTTCTTTTCTTTATTGGTGCTCATTGCGGCAATTCATTATATATTTTCCGTTGTTACAGCACAGGATACAATTTCGTTAACATCACGTCCGGCAGTTGTCACCTTTTTTAATACTAATATATTTGCTCATGATTCCTGGATAGATGTATATGGATTAGAGCAGAGATGCATGGGAAAGCGGCAGATTGAAAGATTTAAAATCTATAAAACCGGTTATGGAAAAATGGTCGAGGTAAAAGAGGAGTATACAGCTGAGGAAGTGGAAGAAAAGGTGAATGAAATATTTCCGATTATTGCACATTTGAATGATAAAGATGTTCCTTATTATTATATGACAAGTATTTTACCAGTACAAGATATATCTGATCTTCCTTATGGTGTGTCGGACTGGAGCCATACAAATCAGTTGCTGACAGGAAAAGTATTGGCTGAAAGAAATATAACTATATTTGAGCCGGATGAAACGGAATCTGTCAAAACTGTTCCAAAGGAGAAGCTGTTTTATCGGACAGACCACCATTGGACAATGGAGACCTGTTTTGCGACATATCAGGGGATTATAAATACGATGGAGAGTGATCTTGGATGGAAGTTGAATGCAGGAGAAACGACAGATAAAAACAATTATTCGGAATACAGGATCAAGGATTCATTTTTGGGCTCTTATGGTGTGAAAGTCGGAAAATATTATGCAGGAAAAGATGATTTTGTGATATTTATTCCGAAATTCAGTACAGAGATGTTGTTTCAAAGTTATGATGCAGATGGGGAATTGCAGCTGGAAAAATCGGGAGATTTTTATCAGGCATTACTGGATCGGGAAATTCTTGAGGATCCGACTTATAAAAATAAATATAATGCCATTTGCAATCAGGCCTGTATTGAGAATCATATCGTAAATTATAGTGCGCCTGATTCTTTGAAATGCCTGATTATTTCACATTCCTATGGCCGCCCATTGGCAATGTATCTGTCTCTGAATTTTTCTGAGGTAGTAAATCTGGATCCTCAGAAAGGGCGGTATGAGGGGAGCTATATTGACTTTATTGATACTTTTGAGCCGGATATTGTCCTGCTTCAGGTAGAGATTGAGGGTGAGATAATCGGGGAGTTTCCGGAGGGGGATTAGTGGTATTTTCAAGTATTGTTTTTATATTCGGATATTTGCCGGTCGTATTGATCGGTTCTTTTTTTCTGAAAAAGAAAATAAAGATCTGGAATCTGTTTTTGTTTTTCATGAGTTTATGCTTTTATGCATATGGCGAACCATGTAAAATAGTGCTTCTGCTGTTTGTTATTCTCCTAAATTGGCTTGCCGGCATTCTGGTTGACAGATTTCAGAATTATAAAAGGCTGTTGCTTTTTATTGCAGTCATGACGGATGTGGGAATACTGTTCTTTTTTAAATATTATGAATGGATTGCAAATGGGTTATTTCGGGGATTTGGCATAAAGCTGCCGCTGCATGGGAGAACTATAGGACTTCCAATAGGAATTTCTTTTTTTATTTTTCAGGCCATAGCCTATGTGGCGGATGTCTACAGGGGAAAAACAAAACCGCAGAAAATATTTTACAAAGTAGGATTGTACATATCGCTGTTTCCGCAACTGATAGCGGGACCCATCGTTCGGTATACGGATATCGAAAAACAGATAGATGATCGGAAAATGACAGTGGAAGCTCTATCTGACGGGCTGGAACGCTTTTTTATGGGGATGGGAAAGAAAGTTGTTCTGGCGGACAGTATGGCTGTCATTGCAGATGAGGCATTTCTGATGTGTGGGAATGGTGAATTAGGGATATTTTTTGCCTGGCTCGGTGCCATTGCATATACTTTTCAGATTTTTTTTGATTTCAGTGGCTATTCTGACATGGCAATCGGGCTGGGACGTATGCTGGGACTTAGATTTCCGGAGAATTTCAAGTATCCTTATAAGGCAGTCTCCATAAAAGATTTCTGGCACAGATGGCATGTTTCCCTCAGCAGCTGGTTCCGGGATTATGTGTATATTCCGTTGGGGGGAAACCGGAAAGGAAAGATAAGAACATATATCAATCTGCTGACCGTGTGGCTGCTGACAGGGCTCTGGCATGGCGCAGATATGACATTTTTGATGTGGGGGGGTGGTTATGCACTGTGTATTCTATTGGAAAATGCATTGAGGATAGATGAAAGAATACAGAAAGCAGGCAGCAGAACGTTTCACATTCTGTATACTGGAATAACATTTTTTGTTGTGATGCTTTTGTGGGTAGTCTTTCGCGCCGAAAATGTATCTCAGGCAATGCAGTATCTCAGGACAATGTTTGATTTACGGCGGGCAGAGGAAAGTTTTCCCAAAACAGTGTTGTATTTATTGGAATATAGGTATGAACTTGCTGTCTGTACTGGTCTGAGTTTTATCAGGATGCCGGAATGGATAGTGGACACAGAAGTATACCGTATAGGGAGAACAGTGGTATTGTGGCTGCTTTTCTTTATGAGCATCAGCTACCTTGTTAAAGGTAGTTACAGTCCGTTTATTTATTTTAACTTCTAAATAGCCTCAATTTCGGCCGGACCAGCAATTTTTACCTGTTGCTTATTCTGCTATTGTCTGGCATACCCGGGGGTCTGCCTGAGAGTGGGACTTCTGAAGGCACTTAACCCGCTCATCCTTTACATTCTTCCTAAGAAGGTTGATAAGTATTTCGTGATTGAGCGTGTCAAAGTATTTCGATAAGTCCAGGACTACCGCAAATGGAAAGCCTTGCTCTGCATACTTCTTCACTTTCAGTATCGCTTCTTTTGCGCTTCTGTTCGGGCGGTAGCCGAAACTGCCCTCCGTAAACAATGGCTCATAGATTGGCACCAACTGTTGCGTTATTGCCTGTTGGAGTGTTCGGTCTATCACGGTTGGTATGCCAAGCTTTCGCACACCACCTTCCTCCTTCGGAATCTCAACACGTCTCACGGGAGACGGAGTGTACTTCCCTCTGTATATCCGGTCGGTCAGCTCCTGTTGATGTCCCTTCAGGTACGGAAGCGCTTCCTCGACAGTCATCCCGTCGATTCCCGGCGCTCCCTTGTTTGCCTTCACTCTCTTATACGCCCTGTTGAAGTTGTCCTTGTGCAGTATCGCTTCCAAGAGCTTCGGCTGTGCACTGTCTCTTTCTTTCCATATCCGATTGAATGACCTTGACGCTTCCGCATACCCTTCGTGTTCCGCACTATCTCTTTGCGGACAGCCATTGTTTTCCAAGTTTTCTGTCATAAGCGGTCATTCCTCCTTTCCCGGTCATACTTAAGACTCCTACTGATTCGGTCCTTCGTCCTTTCGGCCTACTATGACCTCTGCTGACTTCTGTATGTTCAGCACTGCCTCGGCCTCGTTTCCTTGTGCAGTGGTTACTCCTTTCAAAGCGTGCCATACAGACCTCCCTGGGTACCACACGTTTCTTTCTCTCCATCTATCTGCCACATTTACCATACATGATT
>OFGC01001778.1_pt1 | contig 13101 bp, 9 predicted proteins | sample 1521691 | NCBI WGS metagenome assembly OFGC01 (sample SAMEA3504121, study PRJEB24116) | mouse gut metagenome | biome: mouse gut; feature: mouse-associated habitat; material: faeces | place: Denmark | collected 2011
GCCGCCGTAGACGCCGGTGGTATACATGGCGGTCATCATCACCAGCGCGGCGGTGGGGCTCATGGAGAAGCTGATGGGCAGCAGCAGAGCAATGCCCACCGAGGGGCCCAGGCCGGGGATGATACCAATGACCATACCGCCTACCACACCAACAATCAGGGCTAACAGTACCTCAACCGAGGCGAAAGACGCGATTGCCGCAGATAAATAATCTAACATACGTCCTCTCCTCCCTTACACATAGCGGAACAGACGGCCCAGCACACCGACCTTATAAATCGGCAGCTGAAGGATGATAACAAAGGCCACGTAGCAGATGATCATATACAGAGCCGTGATCAGGAGATTGACCTTCCAAGATTTCACTTTTAAATGCTTCATAGCTAAAATCATAAAAATCGGTGTGGCAATCCAATAGGTGACATACCGGAACACCAGATAGTAAAGTACGATGAAGCCCATGAAGAGGAAGGCGTTTTTGCTCTCCTTCACGGTCAGAGCGTAGTGAAATGCGCCCTGTTGTTCGCGGGTCAGCCGCAGGCCCTTCAGGACGATAAACAGGGCGCATACGGCCATAAGAACCGTCAGGGCGATGGGCACCGCGGCGGACTGTCCGGAGATTTGCAGGGCGAGGAAGAATGCAACGGCGCAGAATGCCAGCAGTACCACACCTACCCATACATCCCGGTGGAACTTTTTTGTCATAAACGTATCCCCCAATGATAAAATAGTCCGGAGCGGCTGGAAGATTGCGGATTGTTTCCGCTCAGCCCCAAATGGACAGGCGTGTCTCCATCTGGCTGTTGAGCAGTTCGGCGTAAGCCTCGCCGGAGGTGTTGTCCAGCTCCAGGCCAAGGGCGGCCATGTTCTCGATGTAGTCCGAGCGTTCCATAGCCTTGAGCAGAGCTTCGGTCATGAATTCCACTCTGTCAGCGGAGACATTCTTGGGGTAGAAATATCCGCGTGCGGCAAAAGCAACCAGCTTCTCGCCGGTGGCCTCCTCAACAGTGGGGATTTCAGGGATAAAGGCGCTGCGCTCTTCGGCAAATTGGCACAGTAGCTGCATTTCACCGCTCTGGTAGGAGCTGTTTACATCGGAGATGGAGCCGAAGAGGATGTCGGTGTCGCCAGCCAGGAACATACCCCGGCTGTCCGATGCGCCGTCCACCGGGATAACGGTGATCTGCGTTCCGAAGGTCTTGTTGAACCACTCGGCCTTGGTGGCCTCGCCATCGGTGATGCCGGTGGCCTGAGCGGAAATTAAGATGGGGTTGGATTTGGCGTACTCAATAAAGCTGTTGATGTCAGAGAAGCGGGTTTCGTTGGCGCGGATGGCCAGCACGTCATAGTCGACCACCTGGTTACACAGCACCTGCACGTCTTCCAGGTTGTATTGGCGGGGGTTCTCCGGGTCCAGCTCGCCAAAGACAAAGTTATGGTTGATTAAGCCGATGGTGTAGCCGTCGTCGTAGTCGCCGGTGATCAGGTCGGTCCAGGCAACCCAGCCTCCGGAGCCGGTCTGATTTTCTACAACCACATTGATACCCAGGTCGGCGGCCAGGGCGGTTGCCATGTTCCGGGCGCCGATGTCTGTGCCGCCGCCGGCGGAGAAGGGGCAGACCAAGGTGATGGTCTCGTTGGGGAACTTGTCTGAGCTGGTCTTGCCGCTGTTAGGGGTGGAAGTGCTGCCAGAGCCGTTGGAACAGGCTGCAAGGCTCAGCGCCAGCGCGCAGGCGGAGACGAATGCGAATAGTTTTTTCATAGGATTTTCCTCCTTTTTGTCCTCGGGTTTCGTACAACTTCTGCTACGTCCGCGCCGGAGTCCGGTGCGAACCGCCTGAAGCTCACCTCAACTTCAAGCAGGGGTGGGTCTGCCATGTTGCCGCCTTGTGATTACAAGTTCATTCTAGGATGTCCCCCCAACAATTTCAAGCAACTTTTTTGTTGGGTGTCACAATATAGAGGTTGTAACCGGGCGGGGAAATACGACAAAATTCCTAGGTCACAACAAAAGGATTGTGGCCTCACACAAAAAACTTGTTGGACATTCCCAAAACCGAAAATTTATACTGATATCAGCCGGAAGCGATTGCCTCTGGCCGGTCCGGGTGCTTCACCTCAAAGAACCGGACGCCATGTTTCCGCCTCTTGATGTTCATTACTGGTTTGAATGTTAGGAGGCTATCTTCATCATGACAAAAAGAGAGCGTATCTGGGCAGCGGTTCACGGCGAAACGCCGGATATTCTGCCTTATTCCTTCTGGACGCATCTGCCCGGGGTGGACCTGGACCCGGAACTGCTGGCGGAGCACACCTACACGTTTTACAAAAGCTATGATGTGGACTTAATCAAGACCATGAACAACGGCATGTACGCCATTGAGGATTTCGGCTGTGAGATTGATTACTCAGAGATTGCGGAGGGCGGAGTAGCCAAGGTGGTCAGAACCCCCATTCACGAAGCGGAGGACTGGCTGCGGCTGAAGCCCTGTTCCGTCCACGAAGGAAGTTTGGCCCGGGAATTGAAGGGTTTGCGCCTGCTGCTGGAAAAGGTGAAGGGAGAAGAAGTCCCTGTCATCTTTACCATTTTCAGCCCTCTGACCACGGCCAACAAGCTCTCAGGCAATACCTTGCTCCAATACCTGGCCGACGGCCACGGGGACAAGGTACACGCGGCCTTGCAGGTGATTACGCAGACCACCTGTGATTTGGTCCGGGCTGTGCTGGAGCTGGGAGCGGACGGCATCTTCTTTGCCGCCCAGAACAGCAGCTATGACTATATGACTGTGGAGGAATACCGCCAGTTTGGCGTTCCCTATGATCTGGAAGTGCTGAACGCAGCGGAAAAGGGCTGGCTGAACACACTCCATGCCCACGGCAGCAACATTATGTTTGAAGTGCTGAAAGACTATCCGGTCCAGGTGTTTAACTGGCACGCCTGGGAGACTCTGCCCGCTGTGGACGAGGCGTTTGTCATGACCGGAAAATGTCTGATGGGCGGTTTGAAACGCACCGACATTACCCAGCGGGACCGGGGCGCAATTCAACACCAGATTTACGAGTGCTATCGTATGCTGGGCGGACGCAACCAGATCCTGACTCCAGGCTGTGTAATCCGATATCCCCTGGACGACAGTACCTTGGCCTATGTGAAGCAGGCCCGGGATTGCGTGGAACGCAGGATGCGTCCGTAGTGAGAAAAACCGCCCCGGCCAAGGCCGGAAGCGGTTTTGGAGCAAGGATCAAAGCGTTCGGTTCGACGGCTGGTCAGTATGTAAACTTCTGCTTTGCCATGTGGATGAATTCCACTGCGGCCCGGCTCAGATAGTGGCTGCGCAGATGGCTGATGGTGATGGGCTGGTTGCCGGATTGGTAGTCCAGCGGATAGATGGCCACCGAGTCCCTCCAGTCCCGCCGGTCCCAGAAGACCATGCGCCGGCTGGTGAAGATCTCGGGCAGGACGATGGCCCCAAGCCCCGCCGAACACAGAGAGACCAGCGTGGTCATGCTGGTCGTCTCCAGCACAATTTCCGGCGTGACGTCGTGGTCCTTACAGCACTGGTCAAAAATGCCGCCCAGCCAAAAGTCCGGGGGCATCCGGAGATAGGGGCACCGGGAGAAGGTCTGAAAATTCTGCATCACGCCGGAGCGCGGGGGGTCTCCGCCGGCGCCAGTGGGAAGATGGATTCTGGGCACCATGCACACCAGATGCTCTGTGTGGAGAAGCTCCTCGCACACGTTTTCCGGGTCGCCGATGGCAAAACCGATGTTCACATCCGCCCGGCCCTCGTACAGAGCCCGGTTGATCTGTTTGGTGGTGCCTTCCACCAGATGGAGCTGTATTTGGGGATATTTTTCATGGAATTCCGGCAAAATATCCGCCAGCATAATGGCGCCCCGAGAGGTGCTGACCCCAACGGTCAGCTCGCCGCTGCGGAAATCCCGGATATCCTGAATGGCTTTCTCAGTCTGGTGCTTCTGATAAAGAAGAATCTGACTGTTCCGGTAGAGGCACTCCCCCGCCTGGGTTAGGGTGACCGGCTGGGTGCGGTTGAACAGCACAACACCGAATTCCTCTTCCAGCCGGGAGATATGGCTGCTCAGCGACTGCTGAGAGATGAACAGCCGTTTGGCCGCTTTGGTAAAGCTCAGCTCCTCCGCCGCCACGCAGAAGTATTGCAGGTTGAGAAAATTCATAGCAGGCCCTCCTTCCGCCGGTGTGAATGGCTCATTTGCTATCTTAATGCAGTCCAGTGGAAAAATCAAGGGACAGCCCAAGAAATTAGAAAGGAAATGTTTTACTATGGATCATGCGCTGTATGAAAATCACCTCACTATCTTGCGTTCTGAGCTGGTGATGGCCTTGGGCTGTACCGAGCCCATCGCCATCGCCTACGGCGCGGCAAAAGCCCGGGAGGTGCTGGGACATCTGCCGGAGCGGATGCTGGTGGAAGCCAGCGGGAATATCATCAAAAACGTCAAGAGCGTAGTGGTCCCCAATACCGGCGGACTCAAGGGCATCTCCGCCGCAGCCGCGGCGGGCGCGGTGGCCGGTGACCCGGGGAAAATTCTGGAGGTCATCTCCACCGTCACCGAAGGGCAGAAGGCGGAGATCCGGGACTATCTGGACCGCTGCGAGATCCGGGTAAAGCCCGTGCCGGGGGATGTTGTCTTCGATGTGATCCTGACCCTGTGGGCAGGTGAGGACAGCGTGCGGCTGCGCATCATGGACTACCATACCAACATCGTACTCATTGAGAAAAACGGGGTGCCTCTGCTGCAATGCGGCGCGGTAACGCCCGCCGGTGAGGCCGCCAACGGCCTCACGGACCGCAGCTGCCTGTCGGTGGACGCGATCGTGGACTTCGCGGACACTGTGGACCTGGAGGACGTGGCGGCGCCGGTGGAGCGGCAGCTGGACTACAATTGCGCCATCGCTAGGGAGGGCATGGCCAGGGACTGGGGGGCCAACATCGGCAAGGTCCTCCGGGAGTATTACGGCGAGGACGTGAAGGTCCGGGCCCGGTACATGGCCGCCGCCGGGTCCGACGCCCGGATGAGCGGGTGCGAGATGCCGGTCATCATCGTCTCCGGCAGCGGCAATCAGGGGATCACCGCCTCGGTGCCTGTGGCGGTCTATGCCCAGGAGCTGAAGGTGAGCCATGAAAAGCTCCTCAGGGCGGTGGTCCTCAGCGACCTGCTGACCATCCACATGAAGACCGGCATCGGGCGTCTGAGCGCCTACTGCGGTGCGGTCAGCGCCGGGTGCGCCGCCGGAGCCGCCATCTCCTACCTCTACGGCGGGGGACGCCGGGAGGTGGGACATACCCTGGTCAACGCCCTCGCTACCATCTCCGGCATGATCTGCGACGGGGCCAAGCCCTCCTGCGCCGCCAAGATTGCCGCCGCTGTGGACGCGGGCATCCTGGGCTGGCACATGTTCCGCAGCGGACAGCAGTTCCGGGGCGGCGAGGGGATCGTCACCAAGGGGGTGGAGGAGACCATCGCCAACATCGGCCGCCTGGGCCGTCTGGGCATGCGGGAGACGGACCGGGAGATCATCCGCATTATGACGGATGTCTGCTCCTGATCTGCGGCAGCTGCCGTCCTTCTCTGCTGCCCCCCTCCTTATAGTCTCCGCGCCGCAATGCAGCGTGCGGCGCACCCTTCATTGAATAAAAACAGAACAGCAATGATGCAGAAAGCGAGGAAATCAGCGATGGAAAAACGAAGAGCATCCTTCCGGCTGCGCCCGGCCCTGCTGGCCGCAGTCATGTTCCTTTCCCTGCTGGCCCCTATGGCGTCTGCCGCCCGGGGCGCGGATGCTGCCGTTACCGGCAGTGTCTCCGCCACCGTACGCCTGGATTATGACCAGTCTTTGACGGAACTCCGCCGCCGGGAGGTTCTGGCGGAGCTGTGGCAGGGGGAGAACTACCTGGGCGCCGCCAGCCTGACGGACGCCGGGACTACCTCCCTTTCCGGCTATGCCGCCTCTGTCTCCCACCGGGATGCCGCCGGGGAGCCCTTTGCCGGGGAGGAACCCGGCTATCTGGACCTCCGGGTGGACGGCCTGCCACGGGGCAGCTATACCCTGCGCCTCTCCGGACGGGGGTACGTCACCTGTGAGCGGACCATGTTCATGGACGACTGCGCCCGCCATATCCTCATGGGCACCGGCGACGCCGCTTTTGCCCTGGGGGATTTTGACGGGGACGGCGAAGTGGACGACCGGGACCGGGATCTTCTGGCCGAAGCCCTGGGCTCCGGAGACACCGGGGACCTGGAGCGCTTTGACCTCAACGGAGACGGGGAGATCGACATTATCGACCTTGCCTATGTCAACCGGCAGACCGGCGCCGAGGGCGATGCTCAGTTACTGGAGACCGCTCTGCTGGCCCCTCCGGTGGACATGACCGGCCTGGCCGCAGAACTGGCCCAGGAGGGTGTGATCCTGCTCTCCGGCAGCCTGACGGACCTGTTTCAGGCCGGGGGCACGCCTGCGATCTTCCAGGCCGTTGAAAACGGGGAGATCGTCCTGCCCATCCCCTTCCGCGAGAGCGTTGAGATGGAGCAGCTTCAGATCGGCAGCACCGGCGACGCTCCCATTCTGGCGGGTGTGGTGGAGGTGGAGGACGAGTACGGGGAGACCACCCTCTACGCCTTTGATACCGCCCGATCCGGCGGGACGCAGACCCTCAGCCTGTCCCAGGCGGAGGACAATGTCATCACCATTGACCTGGGCCGCCGGGTGGCGGTGAAGAAGATCACCATCACCGTCACCAGGACGGAAAACGGCTATGCCGCCGTGGAATCCATTCAGTTCCTCAAGGAGATGGTCCCCCTGGACCCGGAGGCCGCAGAGGGCCGGGTCAAGGGCCTGGCCGCAGAGGCAGGGGACGGGAAGGTGGACCTCACCTGGAACCGGATGCCCAATATCACCGGCTACCGGGTGGACTGGCAGTGCCTGTCTGACCAGCGGCAGAACGGGTCCCTCTACGTGGAGGTCAACCGTGCTGAGATCACCGGACTGGACAACCTGAAAGAATACCAGTTCACCGTCACGGCGGTCAACGGCTCCTGGAGCGGCAAGCCCTCCCAGCCGGTCACCGCCACGCCCCAGCCGGCCTCCGCGCCGAAGGCGCCGGATATGGTCAGCGTCACCTCCCTGGACGGCGCTCTGCAGGTTGGCTGGAAGGCCGCCAAGGGCGCGACCTGGTATGAGCTGTATTATACCGACCGGGAGAACGCCTCCACGGATTCATACATTCCCCTGGGGGAGACCCTGACCACTACAGGGACCACCCTCACGGGCCTGACCAACGGCGTGACCTACTACCTGTACATCGTGGCCGGAAACGACATGGGCCGCAGCGGCCCCTCCCGGATTGCCGCCGGCACCCCCAAGGCCGTGGTCTATGAGCGGCCTGCCGGTATCCCCACACTGGGCGTGCTGGACTGGCGGGATATTGCCACCATCCGGCTGGCGGATCAGAACAACTACGACCGCCCGGCCTACGCTGCCGGTGCGCCCTTTACGCCGTCCAACATGGCGGACGGGGACTACCGTACCCACTGGACGGCAAGGGACTGGTGGTACAATGAGCATGTAGTGGTCACCTTCCGGGAGCCCCAGGACCTCCAGGCCGCTATCTGGGTGCCCCGGCTGGACGGGAATCATGCCGCCAACCTGCGGGCCTACAGCGTCCTGGTCTGGTATGAGGGGGACGACCTGAACGGGCCGGGCCGCCATGTGACCCCCGGCACAGACAATAACGGCAATACCGACGGCGGGGACGTCCAGACCTGGCCCGGTATCCGGGGAAATCCCGCCGTGACCAAGTTCGCCGTCATGCCCTTTGCACCCCAGAAGGACGTGGTACAGATCAGCGTGGCCGCTGAGCAGGCGGGATATGTCAGTGTCAGCCTCTCGGAGCTGATGTTCCTGAAGTACGATGAGAACCACCGTCTGCCCGATGAGATCGGGGAGCTGTTCGCCGACGAGCTGCACACTGCTCTGGCCCCCGGCGTGACACAGGCGCGGATCAATGAGCTGCGCGGCCGGCTGAACAGCGACGAGCGGAACTACTACATGGATCTGGACACCATGGCCGACGAGCTGGTCCTTGCCCAGGAGCTTCTGGACAGCGGACGCAGCTCCGGCGTGATCGTGGACGGCATCGATTCCCGCAGCAGCGGACGGGACAACGGGAAGTATGGTCAGGGCGGCAGCGAGCTGCAGCCTCTGGGCGTGGCCGCCGGGGCCGGGCGGGAGATCGCCGTCTATGCCGCAGGCATCCCCGCCGGGGAGAAGGTGACGGTCTACGCCACCCAGTTCAACGCCGAGGCCTCCGCGTGGCAGGCAAAGGTGGGGGAGCTGGTCAACGGCCGGAACGTCCTCACCATTCCCCAGATCGGCAGTCAGAACACCCCCCGGGGCGGCAGCCTGTATATCACTTACAGCGGGACCGGCCCTGAGGGCATCCGGCTCCACATCCGCCGTGCCACGGATATCCCGGTGCTGGAGCTGGGCGGCTGGAAGACCATGACCAACGCAGAGCGGTCCCAGACCATCAACGCCTATCTGACAGAGCTGGATAACTACCTGGCAGTCAACAGGGGGGGTACTTCCCAGACAGACTGGCACAATGTGACGGAGATCTCTACGCCGTCGGTACTGCTGAGCCTGCCCGCCGGAGCGGTCCAGGCTGGACTGAGCCGGGTCTCTGACCGGGCCGCCCAGCTGGAGAATTCCCTGCTGGCCTGGGAGGACGTGCTGTCCATCTGCCAGACCGTCCAGGGCATTTCCGGGCCCATGGAGTCCCGGCAGAATATCCGGTGTATGCAGATGTTCACCGGCGCGTTCATGTACGCCGCCGGAAGTCATATCGGCATCGGCTACGGCTCCTGCTCCGGCATGGTGGGCGGTACGCCCCTGAGCAGGCTGCCCGCCGGGGCAACGGCCAACAGCCTCTTCGGCTGGGGCATCGCCCACGAGATCGGGCACAACATGGACAAGCTGGGCAAGGCGGAGATCACCAACAACATCTACGCCCTGGCCATCCAGACCAGCGACGGCTACCAGAACACCTTCACCTCCCGTCTGGAGGCCAGCAACAAGTATGCCGCCATCTTCAACAAGACCGCCCAGGGCCGCGCAGGCGCCTCCGGGGATGTGTTCGTCCAGCTGGGCATGTACTGGCAGCTCCATCTGGCCTATGACGGCGGAGACAATCCGCTGGACTTCTTCAACCGGTTCTTCGCCGCGTGGAAGAGCGGGCAGTACTTTAACGGCGCTTCTGCCTACGATGACAAGGTGGCCCTGACCGCCTCCGCCATCGCCAACCGGAACCTGACTGAGTTCTTCACCCGCTGGGGCATGACTCTCAGTCCGGAGACCCAGGCCAAGCTGAGCGGCTATCCCGCCGAGGCCCGGGCAGTCTGGTACCTCAACGACCAGAGCCGCAGGGACCGGCTGGCTGGAGTCTCCGCAGGTGCAGGCACCGTCAGCGCGCAGGCAAGCAAGGTGGGAGACAGCGAGTTTAAGCTGACCTTCTCCGCCGCTCTGACCTCCGGCAAGGTTCAGGGCTATGAGATCCGGCGCAATGACGAGACCATCGCCTTTACCACGGACACCACTTTCACCGATACCATCGGCTCCGGCAACAACCGGACCTATACCTACACCGTCACCGCATACGACACCCTGGGCAACAGGATCGGTTTCGCCTCCACCCAGGCGTTCCGGGTCTCCTACGATCTGCTGGTGGATCCCTCGGAGTACACCATCCGCCGGGAGGCCGGCGGAGACGTGCAGATCACCTTCCGCAAGCCCACCGCCGTCTCCGGACTGCGTCTGCCCGCGTCTGTGATGGGCGGAGGGAGCTTCCGGATCCTCGTAACCGAGGCGGACGGGTCCAAGACCCTTGTGCGTGACGGGAGCTTCGCCAATAGCAGTCAGGTTTCGGAGGGTGACCGGTTCGTCAGCTACTTCCAGCTGGCGGACGCGCCGGGAGACGATGCCCGGATCGGCACCTATCAGGCCTCTGCGGTTACCATTTCCGGCATCCCCGGGGACACAGCGCTCTCCGATGTGCGGCTCATCAGCTATGTGGGCGATGATATCGCTTTCCTCTCCGGCCCCACCGTGGGACGCATGGCTGCGGATTACCGGTACGGAAGCGGCGCGGATGATGTGATCCGTGAGGGCACCCTGGTCATTGCCGGTACCTTCACCGGCGACCCGGTGTACAACACCGTCCGCATCGAGGGCGAGTTTGCCCCGCCGGATATGGGCGCGGTCAACGGCGAGAACGGAACGGGGAGCGCCGTCACCCGCTACCTCGACGGCTACGCCCTCCTCTTCGCCGACGAGCAGGCGGACGGCATCTATACCAACATCAGCAACGGCATCTTTCTCTTTGTGCCTGGCGTGCAGGCGGAAAAGGCGCTCCAGGAGGGCGAGACCTCCTGCGGCGGCGAGAATGTACTGCCCAGCCGCATCCGCGCGGAGCTGTGGCGCACCGACACGCCGGACAGCGCCGAGGGCACCCGCCGCACCGCCCAGACCATGTGGATCAACAGCCCCGGCGGCAGTGAACTGCCTCTGGTGGTATTGGAAGGAGGCAGCCAATAATGGGCAAACGTATCCTCGCTCTTTTTGCGGTTCTGACGCTGGCTCTGGGAACCGCGCCCGCGGCCCTGGCGGCGGCGGAGCCCACCCTGGTGTGTGAATTCCTGCGGGACAGCGAAACCGCGGTCCTCACCCTTGAGGATCTGGACGGCAGCGATATTTACGGCGTACAGCTGGAGCTGACACTGGAGGGGGAATACCCGGACTGCACCTTTACTCCCGGCAGCCGGACAGCCTACGCGCCGGAGTGCAGCGTACGGGATACACGGGACCGGACGCGGCTGACCATATACCTGACAGACCGGATGCCGCTGAACGATGGGAACACCCTGGACCTGGGCGAGCTGGACCTGGGCGGGTACGGTGCGGACGCTTTTCCGGAAGCTGTCCGGATCACCCTGCTGGGGGAACATCTGCGCCCCCTGACCGGCGGCATGTCCGGAACGGCGGACGTGGAGGTCTACTCCCGGGAGGAGCCCTCCGGGTCCGAGGACCCGGCGCCGCCCTCCTCCCAGCCGGATACCACCCCCCAGGTCCCCCCAGCGCCGGTGGTCTATCTCCCCTTCATCGATGTAAGCGCAGGGGACTGGTTCTATGAAGCCGCGGGCTATGTCTACGCCCGCGGAATGATGCGGGGACTCTCGGAAAACACCTTTGCCCCCTATGAGGTCACGGACCGGGCCATGATCGTTACCATCCTTCACCGGCTGGAGGGCAGCCCCGCCGCTCTGCCCGCCGCCTTCACCGATGTCCCGGAGGGCCAGTATTACGCCATTCCGGTGGCATGGGCCTCTTCGGTGGGCATCGTGGAGGGCTATGAGGACGCCACCTTCCGCCCGGAATCCCCCATCACCCGGGAACAGCTGGCGGCCATTCTCTACCGCTATGCCCGGTATAAGGGCCTGGACATCTCCGTCAGAGGGGATATGGGCCGCTTCCCGGACGCCGTATCCGTCTCCCTCTACGCCGCGGACGCTATGAGCTGGGCAGTGGGCACGGGATTGATCGCCGGTCTGGACGGCGCGCTCCAGCCGGACGGCGCGGCCGGACGGGCTCAGGTGGCGGTCATTCTCCAGCGGATGTGCGCCGGCCTGCTGCAAATGCCGTGAGGATCGCGATATGTATTGACAGCCGGGGCGGGATGCTCTTCAACCGCCGCCGGCAGAGCCAGGACCGGCTTCTCCGGCAGGATCTCCTGGCGGAGGCCGGTGGGATCCTCTGGATGAGCCCCTACTCCCGGGAGCAGTTTTCCGATCCGCCGGAGATGGTCCGCGCGGCGGAGGACTTTCCCCGCCGGGCGGGCCCAGGAGAGCTGTGCTTTTTCGAGGACCTGGACCCCGCCCTCTGGCTGGCGGAGGCGGAGGAGGTTGTCCTCTACCACTGGAACCGGACCTATCCATCCGACCGCCGGTTTCCCCTGCCCCTGGCGGGGTGGACTCTGGCGCGGCGGGAGGAGTTCCCCGGGTCCAGCCATGAAAAGATCACAAAGGAGGTATACCGCCGGTGAAAAAACGGAACCGCGCCCTGCTGTCCCTGGTCCTTCTGCTGGCCCTCCTGGCGGGCCTGTGGTATCTGCGCTCCGCGCAGGGCGGGCCCCAGCCGGTCCGGCCGCCTGCCGCCGTTGACCTGGAGAGTATCCCTCCCTTTTCCGGGGAGCCCTATGTGGCGCTGGCGGACAACGTCCCCTCCTTCCTGCCGGGGGAGATGACCACCTCCTCCTACGAGGTCTACAGTCCTCTGGACGGCTTGGGGCGCTGCGGCGCTGCTTCCGCCTGTGTGGGGGTAGACCTGATGCCCACCGAAGAGCGGGAGTCCATCGGCCAGGTGAAGCCCTCCGGGTGGCAGACGGTGAAGTACGACTGCGTGGACGGGAAGTATCTCTATAACCGGTGCCACCTCATTGGCTTCCAGCTGACGGGGGAGAACGCCAACAAGCAGAATCTCATCACCGGCACCCGGTACATGAATGTGGACGGGATGCTGCCCTTTGAGAATATGGTGGCGGACTACGTGAAGGAAACCGGGAACCACGTGCTTTACCGTGTGACGCCCATATACGATGGCGACGCACTTGTTGCCGGCGGCGTACAGATGGAAGCTCTGAGCGTGGAGGACAAGGGGGCGGGCATCAGCTTCAACGTCTATGTCTACAATGTCCAGCCCGGCGTGGAGATCGACTATGCTACCGGCGAGAGCTGGCTGGAGGGCGAATCCCGTCCGGAGGCGCCGGAGACTGCCTACGTTCTCAACACCAGCTCCAAAAAGTTCCACCTGCCCGCCTGCTCCGGTGCGTCCTCCATGAAGAAGGAGAACCGGGAGGAGTACAGCGGCAGCCGGGAGTCCCTGATTGAACAGGGCTACAAGCCCTGCGGGACGTGTAACCCATAAGCGGATCAGAAAAAGGACCCCGCAGAAGGAATGGGCGGTGGTCGTAAAACAGTATTAGGCAAAAGCCTGAAAACCTTGTGTTT
>OFGC01001780.1_pt1 | contig 13091 bp, 13 predicted proteins | sample 1521691 | NCBI WGS metagenome assembly OFGC01 (sample SAMEA3504121, study PRJEB24116) | mouse gut metagenome | biome: mouse gut; feature: mouse-associated habitat; material: faeces | place: Denmark | collected 2011
CCGCCGCTGTAAAGAAATCTAAAATTACCATAATGTTTCTTTTGTTTATCCGGTCAGCGACTATGCCCCCAATTGGTGACAACAGGATAGTGGGGATAAACGCGAATGCCATAACAGTTCCGTATAAAGCCGATGATCCTGTCAGATTCAATAGATAAAGCGGCAATGCAAATCTTATTGTGGCATTGCCAAACAGCGATATGATCTGTCCAATGACTACTAATGTAAAATCCTTTGTAAATAATTTTTGTTCCATTTTTATGCCTCCATTTATTTTGTTCTATACGCTTTGGCAAGTTTTTGCTTCGTTGTTGTTCTTAAAGGTTCCGTAGAGTTTATTTCATAAAATTGAAAGCTTGAATTTGACCTTTGAATTGCTGCCCTCATTCGTTCCGCAACCTTTTGAACATCTTTTATTTGTAATTCATCCCCCAGAATATTAAATCCTATATTTACACTTAAATCTAATGTTGTGTATATACTGTCAGGCCTATATTCTGATGGATACTTAATTTTTGCTAATTCTTCAGGCATTTTACACATATTATCAGGCATATATAAAGAAAAAATATGGAACATGTCTTTAAGAATAAACTTCAATATTTTTCCTCTAACATAACAACCATTTTCTATGGTAACGTATTTTTGCTTTTTTATTTCTTCTCTTTTTTTTAAAATAACTTCATCATTAAACTCTTTTTCCAAGTTTCTATCTCCTTTATTTTCGTTACAAACAATGTAAATTATTCATGCATCATTTCTGCATCATAACTGTTACAAAACCATTACAGTCAAAACTTTATTTCACACCCCGTCATTTCAGCTTCATAAACGCCTCAAACATATCTGTCACATCCAGCGGATTCTTCTTTTCCCCTCCGCCGGTCTTTACGCTCCCACTTCTCTTTTCCGCAAAGGAAAATCCAAAATACTTTTCCATATCTTTTGTAAAATTTCCGAAGTTTACATTCATATCCGGCGCCTTGGCAGTGCCTTTTCCGTTGTGCCTGCCCTGACCTCCGCTTCCTTTTCTCTTTAAATCATATTCACGCCTTTTTCCGGTATCCCCCAGCGTCTCATATGCCTCTACAACATTTTTAAATTTTGCTTCTGCTTCCGGATTATCCGGATTTAAATCAGGATGGTATTTCTTGGCAAGCCTGCGGTAGGCCTGCTTGATCTGTTCCTCATCCGCCTGTTCATTTATCCCCAGTATCTTGTAGTAGTCCATTTTAATCCCCATTCCGGAGCGTTTACGCGACGGGGCGACGCAAATCTCCAATTTGCGTCTGCCATCAAGGCTTATTTGTGACGCTCCGGCACAAATAGCCGTGTGAAAAATCAGCACATCAGTGTGATTTTTCACACTACTCCCCTTTTTTTGAAAGAGCGTATCCAACCATAGTTGCATACGCTCTTTTCTGTCAGGCAAATCGCCATCAAAGCGTGCCAACATCGGTATTATGCAGAATATCCGCCTTCCACTGTAACAGTACTGATTTTATCCTTCTTCTGCTTAATCATCAGTGTAAAGGTTCCTGTTCCCTCTTCATCGCCATAATCTTCTCTGTAATCTACGACAAAAGCATTTGGGAAGCAGTATTTTCTTTCCATGATTCCTGCTGCTACATACTCAACCGTTACCTTTCTGTAGCTGTCTGCTCTTTCTGCCGGAACCACTGACCACAGCGCCATTTTTCTGGTGCTGTCAAAGGGATCTCCTCCAACCGCTGTCAGAATTTTCCCTTTGATAATCATAGTCGCTCCAACATCCTTCGTCCTTGCGTTGGAATCCAGCGGAATATCGGTAGTCATCTTCACGCTCTTTACGCATTCTTTGGATACTTCAAAGGCTTCTGCACCTTCCACTTTTACTACAAATGCCATTTTTCTCTTCTCCTCTCTTTCTTCGTGCCGGATTATACTGCATATCCGCCTTCAATTTTTACCTTGTCATTTTCATCCTTTTTCTGCTTTACATGCAGATAAAAGGTTCCAACACCGGTCTCATCATCCATTTCCTCTGAATACTCCATGACAAATGCGTTGGGAACTTCGTATTTACGTACTACCTGTCCTGCAGAAACCACCTCAACAGCCACGCTTCGATAGCAGTCTGCCTTTTCGGAGGGAACTACTGACCACTTGGAAAGCCCAAGGGTTCCGTCACTGCCTTCTCCCCCCAGCTTGTAGAGCATTTTGCCCCAGATCTTCATTGATACCCCAAAATCTGTCGCTCTTGCGTTTGAATCAACTGCTGACTCCGAACCAAAAACAACATTTTTGATGCTTTTTTCATCCAGGGCAATCTGCTCTGCTCCTCCTGTTACCTTTAATCTGAATCCCATTTTTCATCCTCCTTTTCTGCACGGGTTTCATGTGCGTTTTTTATATTGCTCTATTGCTTGAATTGAATCGATTGATTTCAACCTCAAGATTCTTTACATTTCCATTAAATGTAATGTTCAGTGTACAGTATCCGTTGGCCTCGTCAATCTCATATTCAACATCATCACCTGCTCCCAGCACCGCATTCACACAGTTTTTCTTTTCCAGCCATCTGCTCTTTTGGCTGTTGGGATTATTGGAAAAGAACTGTACGATATTTTCCTGCTTATAATCGCTGGTAGCATGACGCAGTACTCTTTCTATGTAGGTGGTAACCTGCGTCTTGTAAATCGGCTCATAGGTCTTTCCGTCACTCATCAGATTTCTTGCCTTGTAAACCATAATGTTATGTACATTTTCAGTCCCCAGCATGGCATTTTCAGAAGAAAATACAAAACCGAAGCTGCGTCTGTTGATCTCATTTTTAATTGAATTGGTAAAACCGGTAATCTCCTTTGCCATCACCGTATGGACCCGCAGCGGATGGTCTCCGGCTTCTATGTCAAATCTGACTCCCGGAAGCTCTTCGTCCACGTTTTTCTTAAACATTTCTTTCAGATAGTCAGGGCACTGATATGCTGCCACAAGTCCGGCTGCAATATAGGCTGCTCCCACATAAACGCCATCAATCCAAAGCTTCATAATATCTTCTTTTTCCCGGGAAAGCTCCGCCATGTCATTTTCGTTTACTGTCATTCGTTTATCCAGAATAACCCCCGATTTTTCCTTTGGAATAATGGTAAAGTTGGGAATACAGGGAATGGCAAATTCACTGTAGGCTTTTCCGGTTAAAGAACTGCATCTGTCTTCAAATTTCTCGATGCCCTCTGTCGCCATAGTATTGAAGGTGGTCTTATCCCCCGTTTCATAGCTGAAGAAGCATTGTACCGAATAATCCTTCAACACATCAAGAAGCCGCACCAGCGCCTCTACACTATTGACGCCTGTCTTTTCCGTAGTTTCATTTCCCTTGAACCTTTGTCTGGTCAGTTTAATATTGGAATTCTGATCCAGCGACAGGGATGGCATGATTCCATACCATACTGTATTATCAAAATCATTTTTGGCATTGACAGAATTTAAATAAGCAATCAGCCTTGGCAGGTTGCTGCTCTTGACAAGCATATCGTTTGAAATATTTGTGATAAAGAGGGCAGGCTTCATCCCCTTTAAATTAGATGGATACTGTTCAAAAAATGCCCATACGCCCAAAATTTTTTCGATCAGCGGTTTAACCACCTTAATAAAATCATCCTTGGCTGTCTTATAAAATTCCAGATAAGAATTATAATTGCTGACTTCCTGTTTCACATCTATGTTGCTCACCATCGTGGAAGCCAGCGGACAGTAGGTTCTGGTTACAAGGGCTTTCACATAATCGCTGCTTTCTTCATTTAGAGCCTCATAATCCTCTTCCAGCGCAGTAATCAGACCAGTATTTACCTGATCGTCCACCACCAGCAGCTCTGTTGTCTCCGGTTTAGGAGCTTCCAAGACCTTAAGCTCACCCTTTTCGTCCATGCTTAAGACACCTAACGCAAGGGGTATGTTGTCCTTCTTTTCCTCCGCCTCGCCAAGCAGCAGTCTGGTTTTAATATCCTCGATTGCAAGAGGAAGCATGGCAAGAACATTGTTATAGTTCGTGCTGGCTTCTTCAAACATGACATTTAATTTGTCCGCCAGATCAAGCTTATGAGGATCTCCCTCCTCAAGTTCCGCATATGCCTTGTAGGTATACTGTAGTTCTTTCCTGTTCTGTTTAATATCCTCCATCACCTTTTTAGGCGAAATCATATCTGTCAGCTTATCAAACTGAAAATCCACATTGATAATACTCTGTGAGCGCTTTGCCTCCACTAACGACATAAGCATTTTCAAAAAATCATTCTGCTTATTTAAGTGAATCGGTGTCAGCATATCCTCGGGAATGGTTTCCGGTTTTTCAAGGGTATACATGATCTTCTGGTTGTTTGCATTGAAGAAGGAATAAACCACCGGCTCAAATTTGGATACAAATTCATCAAAGCTTCTGACTAAAAGCAATTCATTCATCTCTTTGATTTTTTCATCACTTAAGCTGTCAATTCCCCTCACATCCCCTACCAGTGTCAAAAGATCCGGCTTCTCAGGATTGATTTCTTCAAACAAAATTGTTCTGTTGGTTTGTCTGATAATACTCATTTGTTACCCCCTTATCTTTCATTTGGTTTTAAATCTTTATAGTGAACTTCTATTTCCGTATCCTCCTGATCAAAAATAAAAGTTACTTTTTCATGATAATACAAATGATAAATGTGTCCTTTTTCTAAAAGCTCCCGGCCTTTCATGGCAGTTACCCTGCCGCTGTTTTTAATAAGCAGGCTCTTATCCTCTCCCGGCCTTATTACCACTTTCTCCGCCCCCTTAAGGTCAAAAGGCAGATTGCAGGCATCTAAAATCCACTCAAGCGTAATCACTTCCCGATTGCATCTGGCAAATAAATTAATGCTCTCCGGCGGGTAATCAATCTCCTCTTTATTGTGTATTACATAAATCTGAAGCTTCCCGCAAAAATCGTTTTTGGGTATTCTGCTTTCATCAGGAAGGGTTCCACTTATATCAATTACTTTCCTGCCGGCAGGCATTTTTTTCTTTTTCCTTTTGGCAAAGAAAAATAATAGTAACAGCGCTGTTACAAAAAGGAGAATTACACACCAGAAAAACCAGTCTATTTGCGGCTCAGGCTCTTCTACTTCCGGCACAATAATTTCCTGACTTAAAATATGATTTCCGAAATATAATCCAAAATTATCCTGAAATATCAGTTCTAATTCTATTACTTCATCTTCCAGTGTCTGCCTGTTTAGAATAATTTCTTCTTTTTCAATCCTGTACTGGCTTTCTTCTCCGTTAATCCTGACTTTCAATCCATCATCAGCCAAATGTCCTGAAATCATATTTCTTCCTTCTGTGTTTTTAAGACAAATTGTAATTTCCGCCTGCTGTAGGTCAACATCATAATTACCTGTACTTTCGGAAATAAATTCATACTCCGCCATCACGTATGCCTCTACATCCATCACTTCTTCTGATGACATATGAATTGTTATTTCATCTGAAACAGGATTTTCCAATTCAAGCACTGTGTAGCAGTTTCCCTTTAGGATATTAATTTTGTCCGCTTCACAATTTACCGTAAGATTTTCGTTCTGCTGTCTGCCTGTGAGAATTATCCTTGCCTTTTTCATAAGACAATCTGGTAATTTTATCTGTAATTCGCCACTGGCGCCATCAATCTTGCCAACGGGACGCGCTGCTACTTTCATTTCCTCCAATATATAATCATCTGCAAAATTTTCGAGGGCGTCTCCATCCTCCAGTTTATACAGCATACCATTTGTCATTTCTGCCGCTGGGTATACTGTTTCTCCTTCCTCCAGCAAACTTCCTAATGCAAGTACATTAATTACAATTCCTCTCTCCTTTGCTTTTTCAGAAGACTTTTCAAATAAATCTGCCGCCTCCTGCGCTGCCTCCTCAGTTTTCATCACGATTTCTCCATCCGAAATCATAATGATCTGCTTATCGTCCTGTTCATTATCAAACAGATCCACAGCCTTTTGTAATCCTGCTCCTGCATTTCCATAGCCTTTATATGTAATCTGGCTTATTGCCTCACTGATTTCATCATAACTGCTGCCAACTGGAAGGCTTAAAATAATTTCATCCTGAAAAGCAACCAGGCCAATCTGATAATTGCATGGCAATACCGCTGCCAACTCTCCAATAAATTCAGATGTTTTCTTCTGCTCGTCCGCATCCTGCATTGACTGACTGCAATCAACAACAATTACAACTTCCTTTGTCTGGTCAGGTAGTATTTCCTGTGCATACGTTTTTATATGACCAGTCATGAACACTGCAATCGCTAATATTAAAAAGCTACTGCTCTTCTTCCTCGTTTTTTCTAATAAAAGCAGTAACGCTTCACACATAATTGCCAAAATAACAGGTATGGCATATTTTCCCTGTCCAATCGCTACAAGTAATATTACAAGTAAATTTTCAAAAATCAGAAATTCACAGCTCCTCTTTTTGAAAACCATAAGTTCCTCCTGTTCTAACACCCGATTCCTGTTTCCTAACGGTGCAAATATAAAAATACAAAGATCGGCAAGAATCATTAAAATGTTTGCGCCTGAAAGAAAAATTTCAAAATTATCAATCAAGTTAAAACATACCACTATGCCTGAAACTGTAAGACATGAACTGATATAACATCCTGCTTTTGTTTTTGCATGATATCCACCGGCATTTTTTCTCAGAACCAGAAATGCTGCAAAGAAAATCAGGAAACGCATCATTTCATGGGCCAAAAACGCTATGACAAGATAGCTGGTATAATGAATTAATTTAAGAGAAAGTCCTTCTAATCCAAAACGATAAATTTCCTCATCTTCACGATCAATCATATTCATCTGAATCAGTTGGCTTAATATTCTATCCGTCATAGCGTCTTCCTTTAACTGCCTATTTTTTCTTTTTCATTTCTTTTACTTTTTGGGGCATTACCGGCTGATATGCAAAGCATAAGCAAGCTGAATCTGCCTCCTGTTTTGCAGTCTCATATGCAGTTTTTGCAACTTTTTCTAATAAAACCCTTTTTACATTTTTCATTGGTCTATTCCTCCTTTTTCTTTTTTATAATCCTAGCAAAAAGAGAAAAATTATCAATGGATTTTACATATTCGACAATATTCATGCTTAATCGACAAAAAATCAGGGCAAAAGTTCTATTTTTCAAAAACCTCCGCCCTGACTTCACCAATTCATTTTCTGTATATTTATGGATGGCTTATCATAATTTCTACTGTAAAGACTTGTTTCTCTACTGAAAATTGCATGTTACCATTATACCCTTCCAATACCTTTTCTACATTATCCAGCCCTATTCCATGCTGTTCACCCCTGTTTGACAAAGGAACCCCTTTTGTGCTCCATTTAACATTTCCTGAAAAGCTATTAGACAGCTGTATGTAAATAAGATCATTAAATGGATGTATCATTAAATATATTTTCTTATCTTCTGTTTCTTCACAGGCTTCTATTGCATTATCCAGGATATTGCCAAATATTGTAGTAATATCAATCGGCTTTATGAAGTCGAATGACAGCTTCTCTACCTCCACCTTAAACTCAATACCGCTTTTTGCACAAAAATCGGCTTTGTCATTGATAATAATATTCAAAATGGGATTATCACAATATTGCCTTACCAGCAAAGGAGTAATCATATCTTCAAAAGATTTCGTATATGCTTCCATTTCTGCGGAAGCATCATACACTTTCATTTCTTCCATCACTTTTATGTGTTTTCTTATGTCGTGAATTACTGCCATAGCAGTTTTTTGACTTTCTATCTTTTTCGTATAATATTCATAATTGCTTTGTGCCTGACGCTCATATAATGCAAGTTTATATTTTAAATCTTTATTTTCAGCAAATGTATCCAATAAATAAAACAGATACAAATTGATCAGTATCACAAAAACAGCATCTGCCATTAAAAAAAGATAATCTTTATTACTAAGCTCATGCCTGATCAAAAAAAGAATTTCTCCAATATTAACAAGAACATAAGCTGTGATAACCGCATATATAGTGTACTGACTTATGGATATTTTTCCTGTCTTTTCATTAATAAACAGCCTTTTCAAAATCAGATAATAAAAAAGAATTGTTGAAACCGAACCTCCAACCGTGTAAACAAAAGAAACTATAGATTTCTGTTGATTTATGCCAATTATTTTAGCTCCTGCACCAACTAATATACAACCAATAGATTCACAAGTCGAAAGCGCTAAAAAAAATGCAATATTTATAAGATAATATTTCATTTTTTTTAATTTATCATCATAGGTAGGTGCAAATTGGTATTCCCTTAATTTATCATCATAATAAAAATACTTACTGGATAATACTACCAGCACAACCCAAAAACAACTGTTTGCAAGCGGACTGTTAAAAAGATAAACTATTAAATTAAGCAAACAGCATACCATCTTCATCCCCATATACAAAGTTTTTGAATGATATGTACGTAAATATTTCGTATCAAAATATTGAAATACCATTAATACGGAAACCATACAGGACATAAGTTTTCCTACAAGATCAAATACCTGACTGTCAATAAAAATATTATTCATCTTTTGTGCGTAAGCTTATCTCTTACTTCCTCCACGATTAATCGATTCCTTAGCAATCTGCATTAATTGTTTTCTTAATGCTGATGCTCTTTTTTGCGCTAAATACACTTTATCTCCATTTTTCATAATTAACATTTGGTTTGATATCTTATCCACGTAGTATAAATTCACAACAAAGCTCTGATGTGACATTGCAAAACCATAAGGTTTCATCTTTTGTGCTATATTATTGATCTTATCCTTACATATATGGGTACCCTTTTGAGATACTATTTTTACCCGGCGATCACTATATTCAAAATAAAAGATATCCATAACAGGGAACTTAATAGGCGTATTACATTCCGAAATGAACACTTCGCTGTTCGCATTTACATTAATATTACATTTTATATGGTTCATTGCATCAGACATGATCTGAAACAAGTCTTTTTCTTCAACAGGTTTAACCAAATATCCAAAAGAATGTATCTGATTTAAAGCAACAGTTATCTTTTCATTGAGATTTGTTGTATAAATAATCATTACATTCAAACTTCTCTTTTTTAATTCAGCACCGACCTGAATACCATCTTTTTCATTCATTATTATATCCAAAAATACAATATCATGAGTAATATCATCTGCCAGAAGCTGTTCTCCTGATTCATAAGCTTTTATCAAATACTTCTCATCTTTCCCTGCTAAATATTTTCTTATTTGCATTTCCAGATTTTCTCTGTCTTTCTTTTCATCATCACAAACAGCAATATTATACATAGCATTATTCCTTTTCCATTATTTGGTAATGTAATTATGGAATAATTTGTCTTATTTTTCAACATTATGTTTGTCATAAATTCTTATTAAAACTTTATATTGGTAATTTCATTTTAATTAAATGCTATGTATAAATTATAATTTGCTATTTGATAGATATCAATAGCTATTTATTGCATAATTTCCATTTTTTCTATTTTAACTAAAATAGTAAGTAAGGAGAATTTAAAATGAGAAATGTTGTAAGAAATCACGATTATTCAGATCAATTTATTGAAATAGGCTATAATATTGCCTACTACAGAAAACATGCTAATCTGACTCAGGAACAATTAGCTGAAATGGTCGGTATCAGCCGATCCCATCTCAGTGCTATTGAAGCACCTAATATTGTACGCAAAATTTCAATAGATTTATTATTCAATATCGCTGCCGCTTTAGAAATTGAGGTATATAAGCTTTTCGTTTTTCACAATTAATTTTATATCATTATGCATAATACAAAACGTAATATAGTTGATTTGCGATTAATTTCATTATATCACTTTATTTTATATTGTCAATTACTATTTTATATTTTGTTTTATTCATTCTGTTTTTATCCAGCAGATTCTACGCTTTGCGCTCTATCCTTATATAAAGCAAGTGCGCTCCTACTTGGGAGCGCACAAAATTTTTCTCTATTCCAATACTTTTTTCAATTCATCCATAAAGGTATTGATGTCCTTAAATTCCCTGTATACAGAAGCAAAACGCACATAGGCAACTGCCTCTAAGTCTTTCAGCTTATTCATCACCAATTCACCTATTACCCGGCTTGAAATCTCTTTTTCTTCTCTGTTAAAGATTTCCGTTTCCACCTCATCAACTAACTGCTTGATCTGATTGGCACTGATTGGTCTTTTATGACATGCCCGAAGCACGCCTGCCTCAATCTTGCTTCTGTCATAGGTCTCCCGATTGTCATCCTTTTTAATTACAATAAGGGGAATCGTCTCCACCTTCTCATATGTTGTAAAACGCTTGTCACACTCGTCACAAACTCTTCGGCGCCTGATGGAATTATTATCCTCTGCCGGTCTTGAATCAATCACTCTGGTATTTTCGTGGCCGCAAAACGGACATTTCATATGTTTTCCCCCTGTGTAAACTAATTACATCTATCTGTACACTATTTTGATAACAACACCATTATATTCCGATTTTCATATTATGTCAACTATTTAATAGAAACCTGTTTTATGAAAGGTATGATACCAATTGCAGCAGCTTTTCTTTTTATTGTTCAATTCTACTTTATTGTTGAAATACCCATTGACGAATGAAAACCATATCTGCTACAATCAAATCAAAGCATAGAAATTCTAACGGAAATTCGTTCTTTTATCTGTTAATCTTATTAACATTTCTGTCAGGAAATGTGTCGTCTGTTTTAGAATCCTTGCTTCATTTTACCCAGTCAGAGAAATTCAGCAGGGAGCAGATGATAAGCCTTTCGTGTCAGGCGGCAGTCCCCCTGCGGTCAAACGAAAGGAGAAATATTATGAATGATTTTAGTAAGACAAATGCTGTGCATGAGGAAACACTGGTATATTTCAGTTATAAGGACAGGGTGTTCCGTATGCTGTTTAAGGAAAAAGAACGCCTCCTGGAGCTGTACAATGCACTAAATGGAACTGACTATGCTGATCCTGACCAGCTCACGGTCACCACCCTTGAAAATGCTATTTTTATAAAAATGAAAAATGATGTTTCCTTTATCATTGACTGCAATATGTGCCTTTATGAGCACCAGTCCACCTACTGCCCCAACATGCCGCTGCGTGGATTTTTGTACTTTGCAGACCTGTACAAAAATCATATCAGAGATATTGACCTGTCGGTAAGAAAGCAGATAAAAATTCCAACACCGCATTACATTGTATTTTATAATGGAATGGAGAAGGAGGAGGAAGTGTTTTACCAGAAGCTGTCAGATGCATTTGAGGATGATAGCGAAGGGTGTATGGAGCTTAAGGTAAAGGTTCTAAATATTAACCTTGGACATAATAAGGAACTGCTTGAAAAATGCAACTCCCTGTATGGATACTCTTATTTTGTGGCGGAGATTCGAAATAATCTCAGGACAATGGAACTGCCAAAAGCAGTATGCAGGGCCCTGGAGGAATGTATCAAAAAAGATATCCTGAAGGAATTTCTTTTAAAGCAGAAAGCGGAGGTAATAGCGATGTCGATTTATGAGTATAATGAAGAATATGTAAGAAAATCACTGGCAGAAACAGGCTATGAGCAGGGCAGGGAAGATGGAATCAGGCAAGGTAGGGAGGATGGAATCAGACAGGGCAGAGAAGCCGGAATTACTCAGGGCAGAATGGATGGAATCAGGGAAGGCAAAGCTGAAACTTTAGCGAAAAGTGTCGAAGCTGTTATGAGAAATCTAAATCTTGATTTGCCAAAGGCATGTGAAATTATTGGCACAACACAGGAGGAATATATCCGTTCAAAGCAGATAGAATTAATTCAGAAATAGTAAATACAGGAAATAAGCACTATATTCCGTGCAAAAAAATCGCCAGAACCCTTGTGTAACTCAGTTACCAGGGGAAGGCGATTTTTTGCTTTATAAATATCAAAAGTTGTTTGTTTATAGCTAGTTAGCACCTAATATCCACAATGATAATGTCAGGCCCGATTTGTTTAATGTCTTTGTAAGGAATGCAGATATCCGGCTCGTTGCAGAGCAGATTAAAAAATTTATTTCCTCCGGGAATGAAGACTTTGCATATTTGTCCGCTACACTGGTCAAACTCAAGGTCACAAATTCTCCCTAATTTTTTGCAATCGCGCATATTGATCACATCTTTGCATTTAAGTTCAGAAAAGAGCATATCAAAAACCTTCCCTCCATACTATAGTTTATTTTATGCAAAGGGCATAAAAGGGTTCAAAAATAATGAATATTTTTTCCTCATTTTGTGAATGATTTTTATTACAAACTGTTATGGCGAACCAGAAGCCAAAGGTGGATACAGCTTGTAAGCAAAACAGGAGGAAAAATAGAATATGGCTCAGGGAAAAGTTGAAATATGCGGTGTAAATACAGCAAAACTGCCACTTTTAAAGGCAGATGAAAAGGAAAAACTTTTTGAACAGATTGAATTAGGAGATAAAGAAGCAAGGCAGAAATACATTGAAGGAAATCTGCGCCTTGTACTTAGCGTAATCAAGCGGTTTTCATCCAGTAATGAAAATGTAGATGATTTATTTCAGATCGGCTGTATTGGTTTGATCAAAGCCATAGATAATTTTGATTCCTCATTAAACGTGAAATTCAGTACCTATGCAGTTCCAATGATTATTGGAGAAATACGAAGATTTTTACGGGATAATAATACAATTCGCGTGAGCAGATCTTTAAAGGATACAGCATATAAAGCAATTTATGCAAAAGAAAATCTCATCAAAAAAAATATGAAAGAACCTACAATTAATGAAATTGCAACAGAAATAGGAATTTCGAAAGAGGATATTGTATATGCCTTAGATGCCATCCAGAATCCAATGAGTCTGTATGAGCCAATTTATACAGATGGCGGAGATGCCCTGTATGTAATGGATCAAATCAGTGATAAAAAAAATAAGGAAGAAAACTGGGTGGAACACCTTTCTTTAAGTGAGGCAATGAAAAAACTTGGTGACAGAGAACAGGAGATCATTGGCTTGCGGTTTTTTGAAGGAAAAACACAGATGGAAGTA
>OFGC01001808.1_pt1 | contig 12854 bp, 11 predicted proteins | sample 1521691 | NCBI WGS metagenome assembly OFGC01 (sample SAMEA3504121, study PRJEB24116) | mouse gut metagenome | biome: mouse gut; feature: mouse-associated habitat; material: faeces | place: Denmark | collected 2011
CTATGGGGAATAGTTCTTCTTCCAGAAAATCCTCATGGCTTTCCTTTGTGATAACCTGGGAGATCAGCACATAGGGTTCGCAGCCGCCATAGACTTCCCTTCGGCTCATGGAGGCGTAGGCCACAATGGAGCGCTCAGAGTCCGGGTTGGTTCCCTGGCTGTACAGCAGCGCCAGAGTTTCCCATCCTTCGTAGACGGTCATGGCCATCTGCTTCTCCTGTCCTCTGGAATCCCGGCCTTTTAGTATCACAGCCCTGGCATTTTGGCAGGTTTTCTCTATGATTTCCGTGCCGTTGTGGGGGAAGCCATAGGAGCCCAGGGTCAGGGTGACAGGGCCTCGAAAGAGTTTCAGCCGGTCAACTCTCAGAATACCCCAGGGCACTGTAAAATCAGCCAGATCCACGGCCTGCACCCAGTGATGTTCCCTTTCCAGGCGGCAGTCGAAGAGCTGCCTGCGGTACAGTACCCCCTCCCTCTGCCCGTGCCAGAGGGTTACATTTGGTTTGGAAATCCTTCTGTCAGCAGCGGCATCGTCCTGCATAACATACTGCTGTGTCTCCACAGGGGGAGCGGGCAACGAGGAGTCTGCCAGCGGGTTGGAACTGGAGGCCGAAGAGACATCTGCCTGCTGGGCTGTGCAGCCGGAGAACAACATGCCCACGGCATTTTCCTGGGAGCGGCTGTAAGCATTTGGGGAGGACTCCCAGGGGTATTTTGTGTTATAGTTCAGCTTGGCATAGTTCCATATGTCGTGCTCCGCACCGGGTTCTTTGACCACTTTGCCCGTGCGCAGGATGGTTTCCCCATTGGCCTGATGGTTGGAAAAGCACAGAGCGGGGCCGTCCAGGCAGGTGACTTTGACCTCTTTTTTTCCCAGCGTTTCCCAGGTACCGTTGTTTTCCGTGGCCGTCCAGAAGGGATGATCCCCAGGCAGATGCAGACACAGAAAGGCTTTCCCCAGCCAGAGAGGGGATTCCGCGCAGGAGTAGCTCTGCACCAAAGGGAGAAACTGCCCGTAAAATCCAAGGGTGGGAATGCCCTGGTAGAGGAAATCTTCCCTTCCCAGGAACTGCAGCAGGGAGCCTGAGCAGATTCTTCTGGCGTGTCCCGGGTCGGCACAGGTTTCCCTCAGCAGCAGGTTTCCTTCAAAGGCGCTGGTGGCCGCGTTGCGGTAAATACCGCTGCGTCCCCACATATTGGTCCATCCGTCCCGATCAAAGAAGTCGCCGTAGGTCTCCATGAGCCTGTTGGAGTGTTCCTGGAACTTTTCCGCCAGGTAGGGCTCGTTTTCATAGCCATACCAGAGATTCCAGATGGGCGCATACATCTGAAAAGCCCAGCAGGAGTAATAGTCGAAAGAATGGCCGTCCCTGTACCAGCCGTCTCCTGCATAAAAATTCAGAATGGCCTGGGCGTGGTCGCGCATGATTTCCTTTCGGACGGGATAGCCCTCCATGTGCAGAAAGGCCATGTCAAGCATGTTGAAGAGCCTCCAGTTGTGGGGGATTGTCCCTGCGTGGGCATAACTTGTAAGAAATCCGGCGATTATGTCCCGCTCTTCCCTGGTGTAGGTGTCCCAGATTTTATCCCTGCTGACCCACAGACAGATAACCAGGGCGCAGGTCTCCACTGTTTGCTGGAAAGCCCGGTACGGATCCGCGTGCCCGGTGGTTTCCTGCAGGTCCTCATAGGTACCTACATAGAGCTCGTCCCCTCGTGTGCATACCCGCAGTACATGACTTTTGTAATAGTCAGCCATGGGCAGGCCGCAGATCTTCAGGTCAGGAATATTGGCTATCAGCGGTGCAGCGATAAAAAAGGAGCGGGTGAGGCCCTCAAAGATTTCGGCGGTGCGCTGGGCTGCCTGTTCCTCCGGGGAAGACCAATGGTGGGGATATGTAATCCGGGTTTCTTTTCTGGGAACTACCACCGGACTGTGAAGACCGTCCACATGCTGGAAAATTCCTTCCAGCAGATATCTTCCTGCCTCCAGCCAGCTTTCCCTGGTGAGGCCCGAGTAAGGGCTGAGCTTGAAATCCAGTGTCCTGGGTTCAAATTTCATGTTGATAATCCTCCTGCGCATTATTTTTTGAGTAGTTACGCCAAACCTGCCGGGGCAGTGCCATGATTTTCCATGCCGATACCATAGCATATTCTATAGTAAAATGCAACAGGGGAGCAGAAATGAGACGCTGGCTGTTGACTTGGAGGAGGGCATACTTTATAATGGCCCTCATAATTAGGCATGTTTTTTGCATAGATGGGGGGGAAGATTATTTTTGAAAAAAATTTTGATCATAGATGACGATATCCACATTGGCAATGTTCTGGAAGAAACTCTTTCCCGGGAAGGTTATGGAGTTTCCCGGGCTTATTCCGGAACGGAAGCCCTTCTGTATTTGTCCGGATCCGCACGGCCTGACTTGGTTCTTCTGGATTTGATGCTGCCGGGAGTGGACGGATTCGACATCTGCCGTCAGGTCAGGGATGTGAAGAATACGCCGATTATTATGGTCTCGGCGAAGAAGGATGATATTGATAAGATTCGGGGGCTTGGCCTTGGTGCAGATGATTATATTGCCAAGCCTTTTGAGGTGACAGAGGTTACTATGCGAGTGACCAATCATTTAAAGATTTATGAGATGCAGCAGGAACTGGAAATGAGCAACCGCAGGCTTCACAGCGTGATCAGCAGCCAGGCTAGGCGGATTGAAGATGAACAGAGGAATATATTGTATGCTCTTGCGGCGCTAACGGAGGACAGGGATGCGCAGACAGATCATCACATGGAGCATGTGGCGTATAACTGCCGGATGTTGGCGCAAGGGCTTCAGTTCAGCCCGGAATTTGACGAAGAAATATCAGAGGCTTTTATAGAAAATATAGAGGTGGCTTCCAGACTGCATGATATTGGAAAAATTCAAGTTCCTGATGATGGATTGATGGAGCCCCTGTATTTTCGCGAGGAAGCGCTACAAGATCCAAAAAACCATGCGCAGCAGGGAGCACAGATATTAGAGCGTATTTATGAAAGTACGCCGGAGAACAGTTTTCTTCCGATGGCGATTGAGATCGCCAGATATCATCATGCTCATTGGGACGGGAGCGGCTATCCTCAGGGAATTGCTGGAAAGAATATTCCCTTGGCGGCGAGGATCGCCATGGTGGCGGATGTGTATGACACTTTGATCGGAAGTCCGGAGGGCGGTCAGAGACGTGATCCTAAGGCTAGCCTTGCGGTAATTCAGGAAAAAAGCGGGAGTTTTTTTGACCCGGATATTGTAAAGGTATTCCAGAAGATTAAGAGGCAGCTTCGCCACAGCTGAAAAAGGGCGATAATTGACAAGTAATGAGAAATATAGTATCATAAAACAGATGTGGTATGTAATCAATACAAGTTTTTTTGATAGGAGTTATAGCAATGATTACAGAGCGTGAATTTCGCCGTGTTGTAGCCTATGTAAAGAAGACGAGCGGGATAGATCTCAGTGAGAAGCAGGTGCTGATTAACGGAAGGCTGGAGAATTATCTTTTGCGAAATGGGTACAGCGGTTATGATGAATATATGGAAAAGGTGGAGCACAATCCCGGAGGAGAAGAGGCCCGGAATCTGATAAACGCTTTAACTACAAATCATACATATTTTATGAGAGAGTTTGAACATCTGGAATTTTTGAAACAGGAAATACTTCCGGTTCTTAAGACCAAAGAGGCGGCCCGCAGAGATCTCAGGATATGGTCTGCGGCTTCTTCCACGGGAGAAGAGCCTTATACGATAGCCATGGTGTTAAAGGACTTCTTCGCCATGGAACAACCCAAGTGGGATACGAAGATTTTGGCGACAGATATTTCTACGAAGGTTCTGCAACATGCCAGCAAGGGCAAGTACCTTCTGGAGCAGATTGAACCGCTGCCGGAACACTGGCGTAGAAAATACTTTAAAAAAGTAAATGAACTGGAGTATCAGGCGTCGCAGGAATTAAGAAATGAAGTGATATTCAGGCAGTTTAACCTGATGAACTCATTTCCTTTCCGGAAACCCTTTCATGTAGTCTTTTTGAGAAATGTAATGATATATTTTGATGATGACACGAAGCGGCAGCTTCTCCGCAAAGTTTATGATTTCCTGGAGCCAGGAGGCTATCTTTTCGTGGGAACGACAGAGGCGGTGAACCGAAAGGGACTGGATTTTAAATATGTAAAACCATCGATATATCGCAAATAGAGAGAAAGCGGGAGGATTGAATGCGTAGGATTAAAGTATTAGTTGTAGATGATTCTGCAATGTTTCGCAATCTGCTAATCCAAAGTTTAAAAGCTGACCCTCTCCTGGAAGTTGTCGCACAGGCAGGGGACGCCTATGCTGCAAGGGATGCAATTATAGAGTATCGTCCAGACGTGATGACGCTGGACGTGGAAATGCCCAGGATGGATGGGATTCAGTTTTTGCGGAAACTGATGCCTCAATACCCTTTGCCGGTGGTGGTGATCAGTGCCTTGGACGCCAGGGTCTTTGACGCTATGGAAGCAGGCGCCGTGGATTTCGTGTGTAAGCCCACGGGAGTTAATCCTGCAAAGATGGATGAGTTTTTGCGGAAAGAGCTGGGTACAAAGATTAAGATTGCCTCGACAGTCAAAGTAGGAAAGCTAAAGCGCGCGGAAGCCGCGCCTGTCACCAGTCTGTCAGGCATAAAGAAAGACATGGTGGTTGCAATCGGCGCTTCCACAGGCGGCACAGAAGCGATTTTTGACGTTGTAAGCCGGTTTCGCAAAGATATCCCAGGCGTGGTGGTGGTGCAGCATATGCCGCCAGGCTTTACGGAAATGTATGCGAACCGACTAAATAACCAATGCCAGGTGGCGGTCAAAGAAGCTGCCACGGGAGACCGGGTTCTGCCAGGCCGGGTGCTTATTGCGCCTGGCGACAAGCATTTACGCCTGGTAAAAGTGAACGGCGCTTACCAGGTGGAATGCAAGGCAGGAGAGAAGGTAAGCGGTCACTGTCCGTCTGTAGATGTGCTCTTTTCCTCGGTGGCAAAGACGGCAAAGAAAGACGCAGTCGGCGTGATTCTTACCGGCATGGGAGGAGACGGAGCCAAGGGGCTTTTGGAAATGCGGCAAGCAGGGGCAATTACCATTGGGCAAAATGAAGCGAGCTGCGTGGTATATGGAATGCCCAAGGTGGCATATGATATTGGAGCGGTCCAGCATCAAATGGAGCTTTCTAATATAGCAAATAAAGTTTACAGTGTGTTGAAGACCAATTAGAAAGGAGACAGAATTTATGAAGATTTTATTGGCGGAGGATGATTTTGCGAGCCGCAAGTTCATGTCGAATTACCTGGGGAAGTATGGAGACTGTGATATAACCGTGGATGGGGAAGAAGCAGTGGATGCATTTATGATGGCGTTGGAAGACGACGAGCCGTATGATTTGATCTGTCTCGACGTGATGATGCCGGTGTTAGACGGTTACCAAGCGCTTAAAGCCATCCGTGACATCGAAAGAGAGCGTGGCATTCAGGGCAAGGACGGAGTAAAAATTATTATGACTACCGCTTTGAATGAAGAGCGCAATGTTAAAAAAGCGTTTGAGATGGGATGCACGGTTTATTCTGGGAAACCCATTGACTTGGAAAAATTTGAGCTTATTTTAAAAAAGCTGGAATTGATAGATTGAAATAAGACTACAATGGAAAAAGAAAGGGGGCGGGAAAATGGGAGAAGACTTTAATACAGATAGTATGCTTGATATGTTCCTTTACGAGAGCGAGCAGCTTTTGGAAACACTGGAAAACGTGGTACTGGAAAAGAAGGATGAGGACTGTTTTGACGAGGCTTCCATCAATGAGATTTTCCGTGCAATGCATACGATCAAAGGCTCTTCGGGTATTATGATGTATGAGAATATCACGAAGGTATCCCATAAACTGGAAGATGTATTTTATTATTTGAGAGAATCTCATCCAGAAAATGTTCCGCATTTAGAATTGGTAGACCATGTGCTTGAGGTTTCTGATTTTATCAATGGAGAGTTGGATAAGATCAAAGAAGGCGAGGCGCCAGATGGTGATGAGAGTAAGATTGTTGATGAAATAGACAAATTTTTAACAAGGATAAAAACTGGAATAGAGAAGAAAGGCGAAGAACTTCCGCCGGAAAATACTTATGTGGAGCCAGCGCAATTCTATATTGCGCCCACAGGAAGCGAGAGCAGCAAATATTATAAAGTATCTATTTACTGGCGTGCAGATACGGAGATGTGCAATATCCGCGCTTATACGGCAGTATATTCTTTAAAAGAAATCGTGGAGGATATGCAGTATATCCCAGACGACATTATTACCAATGAGGCAAGCGGTGAAGTTATTTTAGCAGACGGCTTCCATATGATGCTGAAATGCCAGTGCTTGGAAGAGGAAATCATGAGCGCCATCGGGGAAACCTCGGGCATGGACCGGGTGGAGATCCACGATTGTTCAAAGCAGGAATATGAGATGGGCTTCCATGATCATGGCGATGAACCCATTATCATCGAGCTGGAGGATAAGGCAAAGGAGCCGGAACAGAAAGAAAAGAAAGAACCTGCGCCTGGTGATTATGTAATCAAGAGCAAAGAGGCCGGCAAGGGCAAAAAGCTGGCGAAGAACCAGCCGAAACCGCAGCCGAAACAGACGTATATCAGCGTCAATGTGGAAAAGCTGGATGCTTTGATGGACATGATTGGAGAATTGGTAATTTCCGAGGCGGTAGTGCTTCAGAATCCTGATCTTAAGGTGCCAGGGCTTGACCTTACCAACTTTCAGAAAGCGGCAGGGCAGCTTTCCAAGATTACGACAGAGCTTCAGGATGTGATCATGTCGATGCGTATGATGTCGCTGACAAATACGTTCCAGAAGATGAATCGTATCGTATTTGACGTTTCCAGAAAGCTTGGCAAGGACATTGAACTAGAAGTAATCGGCGAGAATACTGAGGTAGATAAGAACATTATTGAACATATTTCTGATCCTTTGATGCATCTGATCCGCAATTCCGTAGATCATGGAATTGAATCAAAGGAAGACCGTATTGCGGCAGGAAAAGATCCAAAAGGGAAGATCACGCTGGAAGCTAAGAATGAAGGCGGGAAAGTATATATTATTGTCCGGGATGATGGCAAAGGCCTCAATAAGCAGGCTTTATATGACAAGGCGAAAAATAACGGCCTGATCGGCAACCGGGCAATGTCCGAGTTTACAGAAAAGGAAATATATCAGTTTATCACTTATGCAGGATTTTCCACAAAAGAGCAGGTGACAGAATATTCTGGAAGAGGCGTTGGAATGGACGTAGTAGTCAAGAATATACAGTCAGTAGGCGGAAATTTGGAGATTGACAGTACAGAAGGCGTCGGAAGCGAGATGACGCTGAAGATTCCGCTTACGCTGGCGATCATCAATGGAATCGTTATGCAGGTTGGAAATTCTACCTTTGTGATTGAGACGAATGCGGTCAAGGAATTTGTAAGGATTCGCAGAGATATGCTGGTGAAAGAACCTAATGGAGAAGAGTACATTATGCTCCGCAACGAATGTTATCCGTTTATCCGTTTGAATCAGCGTTACCATCTGGAAGGATCTAAGACGGAGATTGAGGATGGCATTGTGGTAGTCCTGGAGCATGAAAGCAAGTTTATCTGCGTCTTTATAGACGAGTTAATTGCAGAACAGGAGATCGTTGTAAAGCCTATTCCATCTTATATCCGAAAGGTTCAGGGATTATCTGGATGCACACAGCTTGGAGACGGAAGCATTGCGTTGATTCTTGATATTGCAGGCCTGATTGCCGGAGAGGAGAGAAAGTAGAACATGGCGGAAGAGTTGTTGGAAGAATTTGAAGACGAACAAGATGCCCAGAAAGGCATGTTTATGACTTTCCAGATGGGAGAGGAATGTTATGGAATCGCTATCACGTTCGTGCAGGAAATTGTCGGAATTCAACCGATCACAGCAGTTCCGGAGATAGAGGACTACATTAAGGGACTGATCAATATCCGGGGAAAAATCATTCCGGTTATTGATGTCAGGGTGAGATTCAAACAAGAGCCTTTTGAGTATACAGACCGCACTTGCATCATAGTTATTAATGTAAAATCAACCATCGTAGGTCTGATTGTAGATAAGATTGCCGGAGTTATCACGGTAGACGAAAGAGAAATTATCCTGCCGCCGTCCTTATCACAGTCTGGAGCCGGAAACAGCAAATATGTTTTTGGGCTGACTAAGGTAGAAGATGAAGTGAAATTACTTTTGGATCCCGAAAAGTTGATTCAGGATGAGGATATGACAGCGCTGGAAGAAGTTGTTTCTGGCGGAGAGGCAGCTGCAGAAGCTTAAAGGTGAAGGAGAAGAAAAAGAAATGAAAGATTTAAAAATAAGAACGCGGTTATTGATTTGTTTTGGAATTACTGTTTTGATGACGCTTTTTGTTGCATATGCGGGCATGGGCACCTTGATGTCCAGCCGGAAAGGGCATCTTTCAGAAGACTATCTCCAGAAAGCGGAGATCTCAGTTGGAATTATAGCAGGCATTGCAATTGCCATCACTTTATTTTTGGCATTTCGGATTTTAAAGGATATCCGCGTGTCTATGACCATGCTGAGCGAAGCGGCTAAGCAGTTTGCATCAGGCAGGACAGATATTGTGCTTAAAAAGCTCCATAACGATGAATTTGGCGATCTGGTGGATGATTTTCAGAAAATTGTGAATAATGTAAAATATCAGGCTGAAATTGCAGGAAACATTACCACGGGAAATCTTGACCTTGATGTCAAAGTCAAAGGCAATGGGGACGTTTTGGGAAATGCATTTCAGAGCATGATAGATGAGAATAACCATATGCTTTCCGGCATTCGGGAATCTTCGATTCAGTTATCGATGGGAGCGGAACAAGTGTCAGACGCCAGCCAGTCTCTTGCACAGGGATCCACCCAGCAGGCTAGCGCGATACAGCAGGTGACAGCTTCTATTACTGAGATAGCTGAGCGTACTAAGCGCAACGCAGAAGAGGCAAATCAGGCGAATGCATCCGTACATAGCATGAAAGAAGAGGCTATGGTAAGCGACAGCCATATGAAAGAAATGATAGGCGCTATGACAGAGATTAATGAGGCTTCCGAGAACATTTCAAAGATCATCAAGGTCATTGACGATATCGCATTCCAGACCAATATCCTTGCATTAAACGCAGCAGTGGAGGCGGCAAGAGCCGGCGTCCATGGAAAAGGATTTGCAGTTGTTGCCGAGGAAGTGAGGAACCTGGCTGGAAAGAGCGCTTCTGCAGCCAGCGAGACAGCAGACATGATTGAAGATTCTATTAAGAAAGTAGAACAGGGATCAAAATTAGCAGAACAGACAGCGGCGTCATTGACGCAGATTATTGGGGAAGTGGATAACATTGTTGCCTTAATCAATAATATTGCCGTGGCGTCTAATGACCAGGCTACGGCTGTCAGTCAGATTGATCAGGCGATTATCCAGGTTTCCCAGGTAGTGCAGACCAATTCGGCTACCAGCGAGCAATGTGCAGCAGCCAGTGAGGAATTATCCAACCAGGCGATGTCTCTACGAACGATGATCGGACAGTATAAGCTAAAAGGAGCAGAAAACTACAGTCCGGCAGTTCAGGAAATCAGCATGAGTGATAAATCAGAGGAGAATGAGCGCATCATTTCCCTAGATGGTGAATTTGGAAAATACTAAGAGATAAGTGTCAGGAGTGTTTTGACGTCTGTGGGGCGCCAAAATACTCCTTTTCCCTTATAGAATCTGAAACGGCAGAGGAAAAAATGCCGCACAGGAACTTAAAAGAGGAGATATCATGATGCAGAGATTGAGCAGGGTGCAGACCATCGCCCTTGGATTTATACTAATTATAGCGGTTGGGACCGTTCTTCTGATGCTTCCCATAGCGTCAAAAAACGGGGAAAGCGCAGGGTTTCTGAATGCGCTTTTTACTGCGACCAGCAGTACCTGCGTGACGGGCCTGGTGGTTGTGGACACCTATACCAACTGGACCTTGTTTGGACAGTCGGTGATCTTATTACTAATTCAAATCGGCGGTCTTGGCTTTATTGCGATCGGGGTATTTTTTTCTATTTTTATGAAACGGCGTATTGGGCTCAAAGAGCGGAATTTGATCCAAGAAAGCGTCAATACTTTGCAGATTGGCGGGACAGTAGGCAATGTCCACCTCCTTGCCCTCGCGCAGCGCGGCGTTTACGGTGCGCAAGATTGTTTGCTATGCGGCGGTATTTGAAGGCTTGGGAGCGCTGCTTTTGATGATACGCTTTATTCCACAGTTTGGTGTGGCAGAGGGTGCCTGGTATAGCGTCTTCCATTCTATTTCTGCTTTCTGTAACGCGGGGTTTGACTTGATGGGGAAGTTCCAGCCTTATAGTTCCCTGGTGCTTTATGAGGACGACATGCTGGTAAACCTGGTAGTTATGGCTTTGATAGTGATTGGGGGAATTGGATTTATCGTATGGGACGATATCTCTATTCACAAATGGAACGTTAAAAAGTATCTGCTTCATACAAAGATCGTATTGTTTATGACATTGATCCTTATTGTGGCAGGAAGCTTGTGTTTTTATTTCTTTGAACGGGAAAACCTTGCAGCATTGGATGCAAAGGGTCAGATTCTGGCTTCTGTTTTTGGCGCAGTGACTCCTCGTACGGCAGGATTTAATACGATTGATACCGGAGCTTACACCGAAGGCACTAGGATGCTGACGGTAATGCTGATGTTTATTGGAGGAAGCCCCGGCTCTACGGCAGGCGGTATCAAAACAGTGACTGCGCTGGTGCTGGTTGCCTATGTCTGGTCTAATTTAAGAGAGAGCAAAGGTGTTAATATGTTTCAGCGGCGGCTGGATGATGATGTAATTAGAAAAGCAAGCAACGTGGTAGTGCTCAGCATGTTGATGGCGGTGGTTTCAGTGATATTTATCTGCTTTATCCAGCCTTATCTTCCGGTGGAGGATGTGATGTTTGAGGTATTTTCGGCAATCGGAACAGTGGGAATGAGCACAGGTCTTACCAGAGATTTATCCACTGCTTCCCGGATTGTAATTATTTTATTGATGTATTGCGGACGAATTGGCAGCATGTCCTTTGCCCTTTCCTTTACAGAACGGAAAAAGGTGGCGCCGGTTCAGTTTCCGGTTGAAAAAATAATGATAGGATAAGAAATGGAGCACAATATGAAATCAGTATTAATTATTGGACTTGGCGGATTTGGACAGCATCTTTGTAAAAAGATGGTGGAATTGAAAAACGAGGTAATGATCGTTGACGAAAAAGCGGAAAAGGTTGAAGAACTGATGCCCATTGTCACAAACGGACAAATTGGAGACTGCACTAATGTGGAGGTTTTAAGAAGTATTGGAGTAAACAATTTTGACATTTGCTTTGTATGCATTGGAACAAATTTTCAAAGCAGCCTGGAGATCACATCGCTTCTTAAAGAAAATGGAGCAAAATATGTAATCAGCAATGCAACAAGGGATATTCAGGCAAAATTTCTTCTGCGCAATGGGGCGGACGAAGTTATTTATCCTGATAGGGATATTGCCCAGAAGGCGGCGATACGCTTTAGTGCAAATCATGTGTTTGACTACATTGCCATTAATTCCGAGTATTCTATTTTTGAAATTCCGGTAGCTTCGGAGTGGGTAGGAAAAACCATTAAGGAAGTAAACTTCCGCGCCAGATACAAGGTAAGTATTTTAGGTATTAAGAAGAATGATGTCACCAAGTTGATGCCTATGGCGGATCATGAATTTGATGCAAAGGAACATTTAATGGTTATTGGACAGATTGAAGATGTAAAGCGTCTTTTGAAGAATTTTGAAAATGAGACAAGTAAGAAAAATCGTAAATAGAATTGCAGGAGATATAAAAGGGGTGGCTTTGGTACTGATACTGTTTCTTGTCTATTATCTGATTATGAACGCAGTGTTTCAGGCATTTTGTCCACTGTTGATTTTAACAGGGGTTCCCTGTGCAGGCTGCGGGCTTACCAGAGCGGTTATTTTTTTGCTAAAGGGGCAGGCTTTGCGTGCGTTTTCCATTAATCCATCGGTTTTTCTGATTCTGCTTTTTTTATTATACTGCGGGTATTTCCGGTATATAAAGGGAGAAAAGGTAAAAGGATTTTCAGTGGCGCTTGGGGTTTTGGTGGCAGGTATGCTTATAATCTATGGATACCGTATGTATCTTTATTTCCCGGATAAAGCTCCCTGTGTTTATAAATATGATAATTTGGCAGCCGGATGGATTCCCGGGTACCGTAAATGGATGCAGGAATTGCTGCGTGCCATACGCTTATGGCGTCTTGCATAAAAATACACGAAATATGGGATTAGCTTATCCAGCGTCCTGAAGCGCCGCAAGGCAGAACCAGATCAGTGCCGCTTACAGGCAGGCCGATTTCAGAGGAAACCACCTGACCGCCGAACTTACGGGCAACGGTGGTTTTTAACATATAAGTCAGTACTGCGCTCTGCAGTCCTGTTGTATAGGAATTAATCAGGAAAAACAGGGAATCTTTGCTTAACAGCTTTGTGGAAAGCTGGATAAAGAGATAAATACTTTCCTCAATTTTCCAGATTTCTCCTTTAGGGCCTCTTCCATAGGAGGGCGGATCCATGATAATGCCATCATAGGTGTTTCCGCGGCGGATTTCCCGTTCCACGAATTTAACGCAGTCATCTACCAGCCAGCGGATAGGTGCATCCGAAAGACCGGAGGATATAGCATTTTCTTTTGCCCAGCCAACCATACCTTTTGACGCGTCTACATGAGTTACC
>OFGC01001811.1_pt1 | contig 12826 bp, 9 predicted proteins | sample 1521691 | NCBI WGS metagenome assembly OFGC01 (sample SAMEA3504121, study PRJEB24116) | mouse gut metagenome | biome: mouse gut; feature: mouse-associated habitat; material: faeces | place: Denmark | collected 2011
AGCCCAAACATTTTAGCAATAATGTTTCTAATCTTCTTAAAAAATAGCCTGAGCCTGTCTTTTGTGATTATATTTTGTATTACCAAACGCTTTGTAAATTAAAAAGGTGGCGTTTGAAATGAACCCCAAATAGTTTACTTCAGTTTGCCACCTTTTTATATTGTAAAATTTATTTTTAAAAATCAATATGCCCTTGCAAAATAAATGACTTTCAATTCGCTCTCACTGCATTCCTTACCGCAACATACGCATTTGTTGCCAACAGGAGTTTGGTCAAAAGGCATAACTCTTGCCGTTGCGGAATAAAGCTCTTTTATCTTGCTTTCACATTCAGGGCAACCACACCACATAGTTTTTACAAAACATTTGTCATCCAAAGCTTTTTGCATTTCTTCCAAGCTGTTGCAAGTAACAATATGACTATCCATAAATGCTTTTGCCTTGTTGTACATATTTTCGTGCACTTCGTCCAAAAGTTTTGCAACCGTTTGCGCAAGCCCGTCTCTTTTAACCTCTATTTTTTCAAAAGTGTCACGACGTACAATTTGAACAACACCGTTTTCAATATCACGAGGGCCTTGCTCGATTCTTAAAGGTACACCTTTCATTTCCCACTCGTTGAACTTCCAACCCGGTGTGTTATCGCTAAAGTCTTTTTCCGCACGGATACCTGCGGACATTAATTCTTTATACAATTCTTCCGCTTTTTCAATAACTCCCTCTTTATGCGATGCTATTGGAATTACAATAGCTTGAATAGGAGCAACTCTTGGCGGTAATGCAAGTCCTCTTTGGTCGCCGTGTGCCATTATCAATGCACCAATCAAACGAGTAGATACACCCCAACTTGTTTGATAAGGGAATTTTAATTCTCCGTCTTTATCCAAATATTTAATCTCAAAGCCTTTAGCAAAGTTGCAACCCAAGTCATGAGAAGTGCCCGCTTGCAAAGACTTACCGTCAAGCATCATTGCTTCCATTCCATAAGTTGCATTTGCACCAGCAAATTTTTCCTTTTCCGTCTTTTTGCCTGTAAGTACGGGCGTTGCAAGCACGTTTTTCATAAATTCTGCATAAACATTAAGCATTTTAAAGGTTTCTTCTTCCGCTTCCTCGTGCGTTCTGTGCAATGTATGTCCCTCTTGCCACAAAAATTCACTTGTTCTTAAAAACGGTCTTGTGGTTTTTTCGCAACGGAATACGTTTGCCCATTGATTGATAAGTACAGGCAAATCACGATAACTTTTTACCCATTTTTTATACATTTCGCAAATGATTGTTTCGCTTGTAGGTCTTACTACCAATTTTTCGGGTAATTCTTCCTCTCCGTAATGTGTAACCAAAGCTACTTCTGGCGCAAAGCCCTCGATATGCTCCTTTTCTCTTGTTAAAAAGCTATATGGTATAAGCATTGGGAAATAAGCGTTTTTGTGACCTGTTTCCTTAAATCTTTTATCCAATTCCTTTTGAATATTTTCCCAAATAGCGTAGCCGTAAGGACGAATAACCATACTGCCTTTTACAGGACCGTAGTCAACAAGTTCCGTCTTTAAAACCACATCCGTATACCATTGTGGAAAATTTTCATTTATATCTGCTATTTCTTGTACAAATTGTGCATTATTTTTTTTAGCCATTTTATCTTTCTCCAAATTTACTATTATATCATTGTATTATTTTAAAGCTGTCATTTAATTATAATCATTTTACAATCAAATTGCAAGTTATTTTTATATCTAATTAGGTTTTGCCTGCAAAACTATCTTAACTCCTTAGGCAGGTTGCAAAATGTTTCGCCTATGTTGTTTATGGTATTATTTTTGTTTATGCCGTGAAAATCACTCCCGCCTGTTGCAAACAATTTATATTGTATTGCCAACTTTTCAAAAATCGCCGTTTTGTCAGGCGTGTGGGTAGGGTAATACACTTCAATCCCATCCAAGCCATAAGGTAATAACCCCTCTATTAAAGGTATTAATTTTTTACTATTATGTAACTGCAACGGATGAGCGATAACCGCCTTGCCGCCGCTTTCTTTAATCGCTTGCACCGCCTTAAGCGGAGATATCCTTTTGCTCGGGACATACGCCAAACGATTTTCGCCCAAATATCTATCAAACGCCTCTTGTATGGATGACACATAGCCCTCGTTTTTAAGTTCCATTGCAATATGACTTCTGCCTATATTAACTGTCGGCAACTTTTGCGGGTCAAGCTCTATTTTAAACCTTTTAAGTTTTTCCAATATTTCCTGTGCACGGGTTTGCCTTTGCTCTAATAAATCGTTAAGCATTTCAAGCAATACAGGCGAATTATGGTCAATACCATAACCCAATATATGCACCGCCATAACACTGAAAGCGGAAATTTCTATCCCCGGGATAACCTTAAGTCCAATTTGTTTGCCATAAAGCAAAGCGTCGCTGACACCGCTCACAATATCGTGGTCGGTAATGGATATAGCGGAAAGACCTTTATGTTTTGCAATATCCATAACTTCGCCGACGGTCATCGCACCATCGCTGTGAATGGTATGAATATGCAAATCACTTTTAATTGTCTGAAAGCTCTTCGCCATTGCTTACGCCTCCCAATAACCCTATTTCTTGCGGGTCATAGTCTATCTTGTCTAGTTTGTTTAAAACTTTTTCTATACTTTTTGTCTTTTTGCTTGTCTCTTCAATAGTTTTAACAACTGTGTTGGCTTGTTTTTCTACTGTTTCCAAACTTTTTGCGAATTTTTGGAATTCCGTTTTAAATTTGGACAACGCTTTCCATACTTCCGTACTGTTTTTTTGGATTTGCAGTGTTTTAAAGCCTAACTGCAAACTATTTAGCAGTGCGGTTATTGTGGTTGGACCGCTTATTACTACTTTATAATTGTTTTGCAACTCGTCAAGCAGTTTGGTATCCTTTACAACTTCCGCAAACAATCCCTCTGTTGCAAGGTACATAATGGCAAAGTTTGTTGTTTTTGGCACGATAATATATTTATCGCTTATTGACTTTGCCTCTTCCTTAATCCGTTTAAACAAATTCTTTCTTGCCGCATCGACTTTAGCTTTGTCATAACTTTCGCTAGCATCCACCAACTCTTGATAATCAGAGATAGGAAATTTTGCATCGATTGGCAAATACACATTTTCGTCTTCCTTTTTGCCCGGAAGAACGATTGCAAAATCCACAGCCTCCCTACCTTTTAAAATCAACTGCTTTTGGTACTGCTCGGATGTCAAGATTTGCTCTAGCAAGTTTTCCAAAAACACTTCGCCCATAATGCCGCGTGTTTTTACATTGCTCATTATCCTGTTAAGGTTGTTGACACCTGTAGTCAAATTTGTCATTTCCCCAAGACCTTTGCTTACTGCCATCAACTGTTCGCTTATTAGTTTGAATGACTCATTTATCCTTGCGTTCAATGTCTCTTGCATTTTGTTATCGACCATATCACGCATTTCGTTTAGCTTGCTTTGGTTTTCCGTCCTTATTTTGTCAAGCTCTTTTGCAATTTCTTTATCGATACTGTCAAGCCTTGCGGACAAAGTATCTTTTATTTTTGTGTTGCTATTTATATTTTCCGTTTTTATGTTATTAAGTTGATTGGTCAAAGTTTCCCTTATATCCGCATTGCTTTGTATATTGTCGTTTTTTTGATTATGTAATGCGTTTATCATTTCCTCATATACTTTTTGTATTTTTTCTGCAAGCTTTGTCTCAAGAGAATTAAACTTTCTTTGTTGCTCCTCCCTAAAAGCGTCAAGCGTTTTATTTAGCTCGCCGTTATTAATGGAAATGGTTTTTGTAAGATGAGTATTATTTTCGGATATGGCATGCGTCAACGTTGTGTTTAAAGATGTGTTGTTTCTGCTTAGTTCGTCAAGCATGCTGCTGTTTGCAGTATTGTACTTTTGTGCGATATCGTCGACAATATCCTTTTTAAGCTTATCGTTGCTATCACTCAAAAGTTTCCCAATATTGCCGTTTCGACCTTTGTTTTTTAAAATTAACAAGACGAAAATCGCTACTAAAAGCATAATCACACACGCCGTAAGCACTAAAATAGCAATATCCATTATCATACCCTCCTCAGTTTATTTAATATTTCTTCCCTTTGCGGTACTTTGCCGTTTTGCAAAATCCATAGTCTAATTTTGCCGAGCATTTCACTTATTTCTTTACCTTTGTAGCCACATTGCAACAAGTCATTGCCGTTTACACTCAAATCCTTTATAGTAATAGGCAATCCGTCTTTTACCATTTGATTTTTTATGTCAATCATTTTTTGTACTAAACTTTCGTCGTAATTGTCGGGATTGGTAGCCAGACCATCTGCTCTCCTTAATGCGATAAAATCGTCAAAGTAATCCCAATTATCCGCAATAAAAACTCTGCATTTGGATAGTCTTGTCTTTCCGTCCACATTAAACATGTGTATTCGAACAAGTCTGCTTATTCTTTCGATTTCCGTATTGGAAAACTTAAGCCGTGACATAATTTCCCTTGCCATATCACTGCCCGCGAGCTCGTGCATATACATATTGCCGTATTTTTTAAGCAAAACACTTTTTGCGATATCGTGCAATAACCCCGCCATCATAAGGTCAGGAGGCAAATTGTCTATTGTATTTAATGAATGATTATAAACATCGTAAATATGAAATTTAGGATTTTGCGGTACATTTATCATATCAAGCACTTCGGGCAGGATATACTTCATTGCACCGATATCCACAAGCAACCTTATTCCATCACTAGGTTTTACGCCTAAACTTTTACTGTTATACTTAAAAACCGCATTGAAAATCGCTACTAATTCGTCTTTTATACGTTCTTTGGAGATTTCTTGCAATCCGCTTGCATATTCTTTTGCAGCCTCAAATGTTTGCCTTTCTATCTCAAAACCAAGTTCAACCGCAAATCTTACAAGTCGCATTATCCTTAAAGCATCCTCGGATAAAGTTTGATTGGGCTCTCTTACCGTACATAGAATTTTATTTTTTATATCTTGCTGTCCGCCTGTTAAATCTATGATTTTGTCCTGCATTATGTCATAATACAAACTGTTGCAAGTAAAGTCACGCCTTAAAGCATCTGTTTGCATATCCTTAGTAAATATGCATTTACTTGGGGTATGAATACCACTTTTTAAAGGGTAACTATCTTGCCTAAATGTAGTGTATTCAAATTTATATTGTTTGCATTTGATAACAAGCGTACCCGTCCTTTTATAACTTGCAACTATTTGAAAATTGCTACCATCCAGCAGTTCCTCAACTTTTTCCGCAAGCAGGTCGGATGCAATGTCAAAATCGCTTACAGGATAATTTAAAAGGCTGTTCCGCACCGCTCCGCCCACAATATACAAAGGGGCAAAGGGCGAGAAAATGCTCGCAAGTGCTTTTAAACAATCCGGTACACTATTTTTTAACATTTATCCCCCCCATTTTATCATTTCATATATACGGACGGAGACAATACGCAAATATCTTTAAGATTGCGATAATTTTGTGCATAATCCAAGCCGTATCCTATAACAAATTCGTCAGGTATAACTTTACCATTATAATCTGTTACGATATCAACTTCGCGTCTATCAGGCTTGTTTAACATAGTCACTATCTTTAAGCACTTAGGCTCTCTTTTTTCAAGCAGTTCTTTTAAACTCTTTATTGTTCTGCCGCTATCGATAATGTCCTCTACAACCAAAACATTTTTGCCTTTAATATCTTCGCTTAAATCTTTGATTATTTTAACTTCGCGACTTGATGTCGTACTATTTCCGTAGCTAGACAATACCATAAAATCAAATTTCACATCAAGATTGATTTCTCTAACCAAATCGCTGAAAAAAATGCAAGACCCTTTTAAAATACAAACAACAATTAACTCCTCGCCTAAAAAGTCATTTGTAATTTGCTCGCCTAATCTTTTGACAATCTCCTCTACTTCTTCTTTAGGAACAAGTACTTTTTCAATATCACTGCCTACCATAAAACTTCTCCTTAAGTAAACTCTAATTTTATCGTTTAATCACTTGCTAATGTGATTTTGTATATTATTTTGCTGTCTTTTTCCACTTTTGCACTTCGTGCGATATCCACACCGCAAACACAAATAATATCATTTCCGTTTGCAATAACAGGAAGTCTATCCCTTAACCTAAGAGGTACTTTTTTATCCGTTAAAAAGTCTCCCAAGCTTTTACTGCCACCGCCGAACTTTTGTATTGTATCTCCACTGTTTCTAAGCCTTACAACAAGTTCTTCTGTTTTGTCTACTGCAATAAATAAAGCTTTTTCCAAATCAAACTGCGAGTCATTTTTTGTCAAACAATCTTGGTATTGTACGCGCTGCACTTGTAACTCAAATCCGCCTATTTCAAAAAAACCGTCCGAAAATCGATATGTTTCATTTGAATAAACTGTTTTTTTTGCGATTACTATACCTTTAATTTCCTTGTATACAACTGTATTATAAGGCATATCTATACTACCGCTAGTGTTGTTTTTTGCAAAATTTATAATACTGTTTATATGCCTTTGCTCTATATCGAAAGTTATACCCAACAAGCTGAATGCACGCCTTATCATTTCCGCACAAATGACACTATGCTTGTCCTCCAACTTGCAATATATCCCGCCATATTGCATATACAAAGGTGGAGTATTTATATCTATAAAGTCGGCAATTTCCTTTGCTCTGTCGGATAATTTAATCAAGCTTTGCTCAAAATTTGGATATTTTTGCTCTATACTTTTTAAAACAACATTTCGTATGTAATTACGACTGTAATCGTTATCGCTGTTTGTACTATCAGTGCAATACGACACATTATTGTTTGCCAAAAACTCCATTATCTCTTGCTTACGTGTTTGCAATAACGGTCTTATAATATGTCCATCTTGTACACTCATACCTTTAAGCCCGCCTATACCTGTGCCTCTTGCTATATGCATTAACACGCTTTCCGCTTGGTCGCTTGCATGGTGTGCGGTAGCAATCACATTCGCTTTTTCAAATGTTACTTGCTCAAATATCTTATGCCTTAATATGCGTGCCGCTTGCTCTAGCGTATAGCCTTTTTCCCTTGCAAAAACAACTGCATCTACATCGTACTTTTCAAATTTTATGTCGTACTTTTTAGCATAATCACGCACAAAATCGCTATCTCTTTTACTCTCCTCTCCCCTTATGTGGTGGTCAATGTTAACTATAAAAAAGCTGTTTTTGGGGCGGTTTTGCCTAAACCACTCCAACATTGCCATACTGTCACTGCCTCCGCTTACGGCAAGTGCTATAACGGGATAATTATCCAAAATAGAAATAATTTGCGATTTTATCATATAACTATTATATAACTATTTAGCAATTTTTGCAAGGGTTTGTATTGTTTATTATATTTTATTTATATATATTATATAGTTTTTTAAATTCAAGCTATTTAAATACATGTTTCAATCATTATACTGTCCTAAAGCTTAACATAAAAGGTGCAAGTTTATTGCACCTTTTATGTTATTTTTTATTGTAGATTTTTGCAACAATTACAGTGCTGTCATCCTTTGCGCCGCCCGCCGTTGCCATTCGTAGTATATCGTCTGCTATATGTTCGGGATTTGTACTCGGATTGTTGATTATCAAATCACAAATAACATCCTGCCCCAAATAATCGGATATTCCATCCGTGTACATTACCATTATATCTCCGTCCATTACAATATGTCTATCCGTATATGGTTTTGCCTCCTCCACTATACCCAAAGGCAGAGCTCCTCCGCCCAACAAATAACATTTGTTATTTCGTATAAGCATACTTTGAGTGCCCCCAAGTTTTATAATGTCTATTACACCTGCAGTCAAGTCTACCATAGCCAAATCTATACAAGTAAAGTTTTCGCCGTTATAAGTTGCGAGTATTTTGTTTATAAGCGACAAAATTGCGTTATTATTAAAGCCTGCCTTATAAAAGTTTTCAATCATTCCTATTGTAGATGTGGAATTAAAGTTTGCTTTTTCGCCACTGCCCATTCCGTCACAAAGGACAAGCATAAATTTATCGTAAGCAACTTTTTGGATACTGAATGTATCTCCGCTTGCTCGACTGCCATCCATTGCACAGGTCGCAACACCATAAGTAATTGCATATTGTGGCGACTGTTTTAGTGTTACGACATCAAACCCCGGTATTTTGGAAGTAGTGCAATCTACAACCTCGAACACTCCTTTTAATACTTTTGACACCACATTAGGCAAAGCGGATTTTGAGCTATCCTTTCGTCTTACCGTCAAGGAAACTCCGTAAACGCCGTTTTCACCACTTACCACAATATCACGGCAAACTATGTTGTAGTAATACAATTCCGTTATTATATGTTGTTCGCTTTCCGTATCAAAAAATACTGCACTGCGAATTTCCGAGCCAAGGGACATCAACATTGCACTCAAACTTTGCATTTGCTCGCCCAAAATTATTCTGCCTGCACCGATTTGATTTTTCCTGTCCAAAAATCTAACTAATTGCTGAGATTTTTCCATAACCAAATTTATAAGCGAATCTTGTTTTGTACATCTGCTTTGCAAAAACGGTGACAAATCATCCTTGCTCAAAACTCCGTTGTACATTGCTTTTTCCACAATATCTTTTATTGCAAGTGTAGTATCTCCGCCAAGCATCGCTTGACAAAACTTATAATTTGGGCAGTTCGAGCAATGCTCTACCGCAATTTCGCCCGCCAAATCAAGACTATTATTTGCCGTTACCACAAGTTCTGCACCGCCTAACACGCCGCCTATTTCGGCAAAAACTTTTGCCATATCGGTCAGTTTTTTGCTTGTCTCCTGCCTATTTCTTACCACAACGGAATGCTCGGCATTTTGGCTGTCACCGCCGCCGAATAAATGCATGAAATGCTCTTTTACCGATTTTGGGATAAGCAAAAATACAATCATACCAACTGCAACTGCAATAATATGAAAATAATCGTACTTGCCAAATGCATTAAAATACAATCCCGCAAAAACATCCCCTATAATATACGCTATGGAAGAAATATATATATTGCTTTTTGCAAACAGCATAGCAAATGCAACGCTTAGTATAAGTGCTCCTACAATCAAAATATTTCCGCCTTCCAAGCCCGCACCAACTCCAAAAACAAGCCCGCCGATAAAAGCCACACTTATTTTGCCAGAATATACAAGCGTCATTAAAACAAAAGTTGCAAATAAATAAAAAGGTTTAAACCCAAAAATATCAATGGCAAACAAACCTATAGCTATTGCCGTTACAAGTGTACACAATCCAAACAGTTCGTCTTTTGCCAAGCGGTATTTTGCCCCGCGAACAATCATAGCATAAAGAGCTATTGTAGCGGTATAAGTAAAAATTTGCGATATTACAACGCAACAAACCGCGTGCACAATCGTGCCCATCGTACCTATGTTGAATAAAATTACAGGTAATTGGCATAACAATGCATACAGATTTGTTTGCAACATTTTCATAGGTCGCATAAAAAATTGGTGCAATACCCTTGCCACGATAAAAATCACGGCGGGCAAAATTGCAATTACAAACCTTTGAACGGTAAACCCCGTAATAACCGACGATAAAATATATGCGATAGACAATGCAAATACATTTTCACGGCAATACACAAGCCCTACGAAAAAGCCCAAACTAAACGGGGATAGCCCTGCACTTGATTTTGCAAAGTACAGCAAAATCATCATTGCAAAATATGTAATATATTTAGCTATGGCAAGCAACGCGGATTTACGGTCGTAAACCTTGTTGTTTTCACTAAATTTAAAACCATTGCCACGCCTTTTGTGAACAGGTTTTTTATTTTGCTTTACTTGAATATTCGGTAAAGAAATCTCACGAGTTCCAATTTCCTCAATCAACAAATCGTCTTTCATATTTAACCTCACAAATAGTGAATTCGTTATAAGAATATCAAATTCAGCAATATAATAAAATTGGAAAGTGTCAAAAGAAAGGCAATATTCTTTCTTTTTTGTCTCTTTTTATCAAAACAGTAATTTACAGAATTAGACTAAATAAATATTCAATAATAGTTGTAATCGTTTGGATAAATAAAATGAAAACAAAAAAATCACTTTGATAAGCCAAAGTGATTTTTTGTTAAATTGATTTAAATTTAATTATTTTTCGTCAGTTTCAGCAGGAACTTCTTTAGTCGCAGGCTCTTCAGAAGCCTCTGCTTGCTCTTGTACTTCCTCTGCCTTTTCCTCTGCAACTTCTTCCGCTTTTTCTTTCACAGCCTCTTCTACCTCAATGGTTGCTGTTTCTTCGATTGCCTCTTGCTCTGTTTCTTGAGCCGCATCTTCTGCAACTACAGGCATTACCATAGTATCCACAGTTTGCTCTTCTGTTGCACTTTCTACATTTTCACTAGTTGTAGCGTCAACATTTTCCTCTGTTGCAACATCTTCCAAAGTCATAACTTCTCCGTTTGCGTTTGCCAATCTCTTAGCATTCAATTCATCCAAAATTCTGGAATGTTCTTTATCGTTAAGTTCATACTTAAGCATTGGGATAATTGACAAAATCATACCGATTGCAGGAGGGATAGATACCAAGAAGAACATAATCATTGCGAAAGTCCTATACTCCTCTGCAAATGTAACCAAACCTGAAGACAAAGCTGCGTTCATGCTTGTAACTGCGTCGCCCTCATATCCAACGATAGCGTAGCAAATACCTTGAATCATAACTGCTAGGCCTGCAGCAAGTTTTGTTAAGAATGATTGACCGCTGAAGAATACACCATCCGGACGTGTACCATTTGTATGCTCCTCGTAGTCTACGCAGTCTGCAATCATCATTGATTGTAATACCATGATAAATCCTACACCTGCACTTGCTATCAAGAAAGCAATAGATAATAGAATAATAGGCACACCACCCAAAGTAGTTGGGAAGATTAAATACAATACAAAAATAAAAGCGAATGCTATACCAGAAACAATGTTCATAACATTGAAGATTGTCTTTTTCTCAAACTTCTTGCAAAGAATAGGAGTTAAAGCCATTGCACCAAATTGACCACCGAATACTCCGACAGCGATTGGTCCGTATTGCAACAAAATGTTTTTAACAAAATCTGCTGTTGCACCGTTGTTACCAAAATACAATGTCATAAGAGGCATTGCTAAGATAAGCAATAATTGGAATGGGCTTCTGATAATACCGGAAATCAAAATTCTACGGAAAGGCTTATTTGCCCACATAATTTTGAAGTTGTCAACGATACCACGCTTTTTCTCTTCTTCGCAATCAACCCTCTCTTTTGCAAGAGCTGCACATTGGAATAGAATAGTACCCACGATAGCAAGCACAATAGCAACAACGATAAATGCCCATTGTAAAGCTTGAGCTGTATTACCAGGCATCATTGGAGCCAAAGCTTGTGCGATTGGAGTCATAACGAAACCTAAAGCACCACCTATACCTGCAACCATTCTGGCAAGAGAAAGTAGGTTAGAACGCTTGGATTCGTTTGCTGTCATACGAGATGCAATACCCCAAAGAGGAATATCTGCCGCGGTATACAACATACCCCACAAGATATACGAAATACCTGCCCATGCGATAATCATTACGTTTTGGATAGTACTATTGTTTGCCTCGCTGTAAATACCATTGGCAAAACACAATATAGTACCTATCATAATAATGATTGGCATAAAAATCAAATAAGGTCTGCATTTACCCCATTTGCTTTTTGTTTTATCTACGAAAGTACCCATCATTGGGTCATTGATTGCGTCCCATACACGTGCAATCGCCATAATAACGGAAATAGCCATTGCCGGTAGTGCAATTACGTTGCTGAAATAAAATGCCAAACCTGAGCTGATAATACCATAAATGATATTTTGACCTGCCATACCAATCAAATAGCCGTTACGCTCTTTTGATGTGTATGATAGTGGGTCTGCTGCGGTTGCTTTTTTTCTCACTTTAGTCATAACTTCACCCTTTAACCTTATTATAATTTATAAAGTCCCGAATAATATATAAAGTCTTTAAAAAATTACAAAATAAGTATAACATATTATTTTTTGGTTTTCAATATTTTTTATAAAATAAACATATATTTTACATAATTTTTTTATTATCGGAACATAATAGCCAATTTATCTCTTAACAGTTCGGGTTTATAAGAAATAATGCATTTTTTATTGCATAATTTTCATTGTTTTAATATCGTCAAACACTTTTTAATTTAATGTTTTATTTGACTTTTACTTAGCCGTCTGCTATAGTTAAATAGTACTAATTTAAATTAACAGCAATAATTGCGACAAAAGGAAATATATGCTATCGTATCCCGAACTAATAAAAATTTTAAAAGACAGCAACATAAACGAAAACGAGTTTTTGCCCGAAAATATTTCGGAAATTTATAATATGAAATTAGATACCGACAAAGTTTTGCCTTTGATTGAGGAAATGGTGCTTGTCACAGTTGATTTTGACACCCCTCTATACGATATTTTAGCATACACTAATGATTTTGAGCAAAATCTCGGTTTGGAAGATGATATGACATTTGTATGCGATATATTAAATATAGTTATATCCAATATGCCTGTTTGCAAAGAAAACGCGGAAAGACTGATGGATTTGATTGAAGATGCGGATATTTTGGATGCCTATAACGCCCTTATGCAAGACTACAAGCAATTTTTATCCGAAAAGCAACTTTCAATGCTAACCGAACTTGCAAACAAAACTTTTGACAACGGATTGTTAATTTGACTTTTAAATTAGATAAAGTTAATATTTTTTTACAAT
>OFGC01001815.1_pt1 | contig 12756 bp, 23 predicted proteins | sample 1521691 | NCBI WGS metagenome assembly OFGC01 (sample SAMEA3504121, study PRJEB24116) | mouse gut metagenome | biome: mouse gut; feature: mouse-associated habitat; material: faeces | place: Denmark | collected 2011
CCTGTCAAGGTCTACGCTATCCATTGCCGCCATCTGCCATCACCACCCATCTTTCAGATTCCCACGGTTTCCCGTTGGGTTATGGGGGAGGGGTACCGCCTGGGCAATACCCCCCCATTTCCCTCTTTGCTTAATTGAAGGGCAGTTCCTCGTCCGTCATTTCCGGCACATTCATGAAGCCGTCCGCATCCGCAGGGGCCTCCTGAAAATCCGGCGGCGGAGTGGTCCCGCCAGCTCCCTGTTCCGGGGCGGAGGTGTAATCGTCTGCCGTGATTGCCATGCTCTGGTACTGCTCCTTGATCTGGCGGCGCATCTCCTTGGCTACCGCAGATACCGCAGGGGGAAGGAGTCCGCTTTTCCCGATGACCACTTTGCTGTACGCTACACCAGCGGCGTTCTGTGTCTTTTCCAAGGTGAGCCTGACCACCAGCCCGGTGTAGGGAACGCCGCCGGCCATGATCTTCGCCAGCTGTTTGTTCACATCCCGGATGGAAGTCGGCGGCACGGTCAGGAGGTAAAAATTCGGATCGCCGTCCATCATCATGTAGAGGCGGCGCATATTCTTGCAGGCCTTCCCTTTGCCGGGTCCGCCTTTCTGGTCGGTTGCCGAGCCGAATTGGTTCAGGGGGCAAGTTTCGCATGATGTCAGCTCCCCGGTTTCCGTGTTCAGCCCGGTCTTTCCGTCCATGCTGGAGCAGACCGGGATTTTGTTCTGTTCATCGTCCCCGTAGCTCCCCGGCCAGAAGCCGCCTACCCTGTGAGTGAAGATGATCACGGCGTTGATCTCTTTCATATACTCCGCATCTGTTTCATTCTCTCCCTGCACCTCATAGGCCAGGCCGCCGCCGGATGGGATTTTGATCTTCCTGCAGGTGATCCCGCTTTCCGGGTCGAGGTCGCTCATCTCATCCTGAAGCTCTGCCATCATTTCAGGGTCCATGCCCTCATATCTGTTGGCGATGCTGAAAGTGTCCAGCGTTGCCAGTGCGGTCGTTTTCTTTGCCATTTTTATTCATCCTCCATTTCGTTTTCGGCGTCGGACTCATCGTCCGTGGGTTCTGCTTCCTGGAAATCCTGCCCGTCCAGATATTCCTCCAGTGGTGTCGGTTTCGGGCTGAATGCGCTTTCCTCAAGATAGAGGCTGTCCATCGTCTTTTTGATGATCGCCGCCGCCTGAATTAAAATCCCCGCCGCAGCGGTTGCGCTGTTGTAGATGCTGGATGTCGCTTCGACCGCAGACCTCCGGGTGTCGGTCAGCGTTTCCAGAAGCCCGTCCACATCCTTTTTGACCATCTTCGTGGCGAGGCTCACCCGGATCATCTGCTCGGCGGCGATTCCGTATGCTTCGTACCTGTTCCTGACGAGGCTGGGCATGATGGCTTCGCTGGAATTTTCGCAGGAAATCTTGACCAGCTTGTGGGCTTCGTCCACGGCATCCGTTGCCAGTTCCTCTATCGCCCTCTGGAAGTCCGAGCGGGTATCAAGCTCCATCTGCTCGTATTCTCTCGTCATTTGGCACCTCCCATTTTCTTGGCGATCTTCCGGCGGGCGATGTCATCGAATTCGTAAGGCTTCACAATGGTTTCCAGCCCCTCGGTCAGCTCTCCGTTTTCATCGATGAATGCCTTAATCGTGGAGCTTAATGTCTGGGCGTTCACCGTTTCCACGATGATATCTCCGAGTCCCTCTTCCCGCAGGGTTCCGAAGAAATCTACCCCGGCTTCGGCGAGTTCTGCTTCTGATTTCTTGTTGTACTTGGTCTTGTGCTGGAGGCTGTAAGTGTAGCCCATGCACCCGATGGAAGAGCAGTCATCGTCCACCATCTGCTGGATGATTTCCTGCTTTGCCGCTTCGATGGCGGCGTTGTTGTCCTTTGTCTGGTCGGCGAGTTCATCTTTCCGTCCCAGCAGTTCGTGAAGCTCTTTGACCATGTCAGCCAATGTTTTCTGTGTTCCCTGCATTTTCTTCTACCTCTCTTTAGATTTTCTTTCCTGTTGTCATGGCTTCCAGGTATTCAGCGGGTACCCTTGCCTTGATACCATTCAGGAGAAGCTCTCCCTTGGCTGCTTCTCTCACCAGCCTGTAATAATCCGGCTGTTTAAGTTCCACCGGGGTGTCCGATGTGAAGGAGTCCAATAATCCCATACTTCCTACCTCGCTTTCTTTCTATGGATGTCCGCATTGGCGCAAGTTGACCAGTGCGGGATGTACCCTGTCCCAGTTGCCTTGTGCGGGTCCTCTGTGTACTCGCAAGCGATCACTTCACCGTTCGGTGTTACGATCCTCTGTTTCCCGCTCTTGGGCTTGGCGATGTAATAGACCGGGGCGGCGTTGCACGGCATCGATTTGCCGCCGGGTGTCTTAATCCATACGATTGCCGCACCACAGCTCCTGCATGATTCCTCCCTCATCTGCCGCCCTCCGATCTGGCGCATTTGCCGTCCTTTCGGTATGCCATGCACCTGTCCCCGGCGCACGGGGCGAACCTCTCATTGAGGACGGTTCTTCCTGAATTCCCATTGTAGTCCCTGCTCACGATCTTCTTGAAAGGGCAGAGCTTCGATTTGGTTCCTGCTTCCTTTGCCATTTTCTTACTTCCTTTCTTCCTCTGGAAAATGCCGTTTTGTTACCGCTATCGGAAATTCCTCAATTTCGGAAGCCCAGAGGCAGCTCCCTTTGCCGTTGAATTGTTCCCAGATCAGGGGAAATCCCCCGATTCCATCAAATAGGCTTGCCATGGTTGCTGGGCGTTCGTACCAGCCGCAGAGCCTTTTGATTACCCATCTCCAAGGCGGCAGGGCTATTGAATTGCCGAGTGCCTTGTATCTTGCCGAGTCACTGCTTCCTTTGTGAAGCTTCCCGTTGCTGTCGATCCAGTCCCCGATGTCCGTCCATCCGTCCGGGTAGCCCTGGAGCCGTTCACATTCCAGCGGAGTGAGCCGCCGGACGAAGCTGCCAGTGTCCGGGCTTATGATAGGGACTTCATGGTTGCAGTTCAGGGTAGGGCATAGTCCCTGGCTGATTTCTGCGTTGGTCTGCCCGGTTGCCATCACCAGCGGCGTGTTGTTGCCGCCTGTTCCGAATTTCTGCGCTACCGTAGGGGCTATTTCCAGATGGCCCGTCAGGCGGCTGTCCTGCTGGTGGTTCTCGTAGAGCCGCTGGACCACCAGCGTGTCCTGATCTTCCCTGAATGAAAGTTGCCCTTTTGCTGTCAGGCATTTTGCCTTGTCTGGCTGGGTGACCGCTGGTCGGTCTATCGTGTTCAGGGTGTAGCTGACATCGGTTGTCCATCCTTTTCCGTTGCATCCGGCTGTGTCTGCCCGGTCGATGCAGTTTCCCTGAATGCAGTAGACTGTCTGGTCAGGACTGCCGACAGCTCCGGGGGTATCTGCTTCTTTCGGCGTTTCGCCCTCCCCAAAATCCCCGCACACGCTTTTGCGGATAAAGAGTATTTCGGGTGCGGCGTATCCTCCAAAATCTGCCACAAGTGCGATTCTACGGCGGCGTTGGGGGACTCCCCAAAACTGGGCATCGAATACTCTGTAGGCAATGGACCAGCCATCTCCGTACCAGCAGTCTGCCATTGGCCACTTCCTTTTCGGAGGCAGTGGAATGTCGGGAGCGTCCGGGTCGATGATCCTGACCGTTTCTTCGAGGACTGCCCTGAAGTCCTGCCCTTTGTTGGAGCTGAAGGCTCCGGGGACGTTTTCCCAGACCATAAACCGAGGTCGTATAGCGTGTATTGGTAATTTTCTGCTTGCATCACTCGCCCTCATTTCCTTTATGATCCTGATCTGCTCCATGAAAAGCCCACTCCGTTTGTCTTTCAGCCCTCCCCTTTGCCCTGCCACGCTTAATCCCTGGCACGGGCTGCCGCCGATCACGCAGTCTGTGATTGGAACCTCGAAGCCAGAAATTCTGGTTATATCTCCGAGGTGCTTCATAGGACTGCCCTCCAGTTGTCTACGATAGTCTTGGCGAGATCCTCTTTCTTGGCGAGGGCCTGCAGAACGGTTTCGTCTATGGTCTTTTCTGCCATCAGGTGGATGTAGGTGCAGGGGTGTTTCTGCCCTATCCTGTGGATGCGGGAGAGGCTCTGGTCGTAGGTGGCGTAGTTGAAGTTCACCGAGTAATAAACACAGGTGTCGGCGGCGGTCAATGTCACGCCTACTCCGAGGGTGTCTATCTGGCCTACGATTACCATTGTTTTCGGGTCCTCCTGGAACCTCTTGATGATTTCCCCTCTGGCTTCCTTTTTGATATCGCCGTAAATGCTGACAGCTTCCATCTTCGCCTTGCCCAGCACTTTGTCGCAGAGCTTTTCAATCTCATGGATTTCGGGGAGGAACCGGGAGAAAATCACCAGTTTCTTTTTCCCCTCGACCACGTAGTCCTGAAGGATGTCCTCCAGCGCATCGAGCTTCCCCCTGCTTACGAGCTGGGGGCGGGTTGCGTCATCCTCGACCAGAAATCCCCCGGTAAATTGCTGGAGCCGCAGGAGCTTGGTCAGGACGGTGGTCGCTGTTATGGTGCCGCCGCCCTCCAGCTCTGCGTAGCTATCACGCCGGAGCCTGTCGTAAAGGTTCCGCTCTTTTGCGGAGAGCGTGATGTACCTCTTTTCGAAGGTCTGTTCCGGGAGGTCGAGGGCTTCCTCCTTGGTCACCCGGTATGCCACGGACATCTCTTTCCGCACCAGGGCATCCAAGTCCCTGTAGGCTACGATCTGCTTCCTGTTGAAGCCGCCCATCACCGCATACCGCCCTCTGAAGGTGAAGAAGTTGTCCCCAAAAACCGAGGGGTCCAGGAAGCGGTACTGGCTGAATATGTCCACCGCTTCGTTCTGGACGGGCGTTCCTGAAAGGATTAGCTTGTACCTTGCCTTGTCACCGAGAATGTGCATCGCTTTGCTCTGGGACGCATCGTGCGTCTTTATCCGCTGGCTTTCGTCCGCTATGATCAGGTCAGCATCGTAGTCCTGCAGGGCTTCAAAGATTCCCTCCCGCCAGGTTGACTCGTAGTTGATCACCGCCACCTTTAAGTGCTGGTACGGGAACGTTTCTAAGTCGTGAAGCTCTTTAAGCCTGTGCGCCTTGTCACCCAGCATGGTGCGGATCGTGTATGGGAAAGCGGCGTATTCCTGAAATTCTTTTGGCCAGACGGCGCAGACGCTTGTCGGTGCTACAATCAGAACCTTTTTAATCTTTCCCATCTGGTACCCGGCTCCGGCTGTGGCTATTGCCGTTATGGTCTTGCCGCATCCCATCTCGAACAGGAAGCCGAAGCCTTTCCCGTTTCCGGGTAATGTCTTAACTGCTGCCATCTGCATCACCTCTCTCTGCTGTTTCGGTTTCCGGCTCCCCGGCATGGAGGATGAAGACCACATCGAGCGTTTCCCCAGCTTTGTTTCTCAGGTATATTCCGTAGCCTGTTTCTCCCTCCAAGTCCCGGAGCGGCGAGATTGTGCATTCCTCATCATCGTTGTTGTATTCGTAGCCTCCCTCTGCCAGCTCCGTCAGGTAGACCATCGCTTCTCCGTATGCTTCGGTGAGCGTCCTGAATGTTCCGAGGCATTGGATCATGCCGGATACCCTGGTTTTCGGGTTCATTGATTCCGCAATCGCTACGGCTCTTATTCCACCCATTCGTGCTTCACCTCCGCTTTCGCTCTCTGGCGCAGTTCCTCCATCTGGACGCAAACCTTGGAAATGTCCCGGAGTACCCGGCTTATCTGAAGCGTAAAGTTCAGGCATTTTGGTGCTGTGATGCAGACCGCAATCGCTATGATGATTGCCGTCCAGTTAAGGCTTGAAAATAATTGAATCATGCTTTCCTCCTTTCTTTCTACAGCAGGGTGTCGCAGCGGTAACGCTCCATTTTAAATTCTGAAAGGTCGGCATATCCATCCTCCAGAAGGCTTTTAAACACTTCCTCTGCGTTTTCCCCTGTCAAATACTTTTCCCCTGATTTGGGAAATACTATATCCCCATCTTCGTTTATTGTTGCTTCGGAAACCTCTTTTATAATGAGCTGACCGAACCTTGTTTTGATGAGTATTCTCATGGCTTCCTCCTTTTTGGGTTGATTTCGTTATTGAGCCGCTTGCCGCATCTGGGGCAGTGGCGTGGCTGGTATCGGATCGGGTTCCTGCACTCCAGGCAGAAATCCTGACCGCATACGCTGATTGTAAGGGACGGTTGTTCGTACTTGCAGTACAGTTCCCTGCGCTCATCCGCTATGGCGTTGTAATCAGCTATCAGGTCATGTACCTGTTCCGGGTCCCTGATGCCCTCGTCTTGCAGGGCTGAAATGATGGATATCGCTTGTTCCAAGGCTTCTATGTCTGCTTTCCATATGGCATCGAATTCATCATCCTCCGACTTCCCGGTTATGAATGATCTTGAATTGTCAGCAAGGCTGGAAAGCTGGGCGAGGAGCTTGTCTATGTTCGTCCCTCTGTCCGTGGCTTCTTTTTCGCCTTGTGTTATTGGTGGTGGTGGAGATTTCTTTTCCCTCCGTTTCTTCTTTTTGCTCACTTTGTCACACTCCTTCAAAAAAGTTTCAGTTGTGTCATTGGCTCAAAATTCATCCATAAGACTTCACGGCGTTTCGTGGCAGTCTGTGCTTGGGCCACTGCTTCGTCCTTTCTCCAATCTTTCAGGGCATCGTTGTAAAGGTCGCTTTCGTATCCTGAAAGGATAACAGGCCCCTTGTGTGCTTTCAGTGCGTCCAGCAGATCCCGGTGGTCTGCATCGGTCATCTCGTGCCTGTACTGCTTTCCGTGCCTTGTGCCGAGCAGATATGGTGGGTCTGCATAAATCAGGACTTTCTGGTAGTTGAAGCGGGAGATTAGCTCCAATGCTGGACGGTTTTCAATCTGTACTCCCCGGAGGCGTTCTGCTGCCTGTCGGATGATGTCTGGTGCTTTACACCAGCCGTTTGCGGCATATGCGGCTTCTCTGCCCTGCACATCGTTTTTCCATCCTACCTTTTCCCCGGTAATCCTGAAACCGTGTCCCATCATCAGCCTTGTGTAAAAGCACACCGCCCTCTGGAAACTGTCTGTTTCCGTGTATTGAGCTTCCCATGCCTTTTCATAGATGTCCCTTGCGTATGGTGTCCAGTAGATGGCTTGCGCCAGCCTTTCCGGGTCTTTCCGTATCCAGTCAAAAAGGTTCACCACATCAGCGTCCCTGTCATTGACTGTTTCTATTGCGCTTCGCTCTTTGGTAAAAAGTACGGCTCCGCTTCCGAAGAATGGCTCCAGGTAGCTGTGGTGCTGTGGGAAGTGTCCTATAATCCATTTGGCCAGGCTCCATTTTGAACCGGGGTATTTCATCACTGCATTCATTGTGCTGTTTTTGGCTGTACCCAGCCGAATGTCAGGAGTGCCATGTTATAGCCCCTTACCTGGTGGCTGTAAAGCGAAGCCTTGACCGGGGGCTTGTACATGGGTTCCGGCGTTTCGTTCACCCGTTCCCTGTCCACAGCCGTCCTTGCCGCCTTTAGCTTTTCGTAATGCTCCGCTATGTTGGGGTACGGCTTCCCGGTTTTTGGGGAAATGCCGCCGCCTGTGGGCAGGGTGGTGATGCTGGAGAGCTTTTCCAGCAGTTCAAGGCTTGCCATTCCCCGGAGCCATTTGTTCTGCTTGTCCCATTTCATCAGGTTCCAGCTCTTTATGATGGAAAACTGAACCAGGTCGGCATCCGCTATCGTCAGCGTGTTTCCGTTTAGTGCTATCTTCATCTTGACTTCCTTTCTCTCACCCATTAAAATGGGTATTGAGGTTATTCAGATTTGCCGCTTTCGGTGTTGCGACCACCGCTGGCGGCTTTTCCTTTGGCTCCGGGCTTCTTGATCCTGATCACATAGATGCTGTTCCCGTCCCGGAAAAGGTCGATCACTTCCTGGAGCTTTGCGGTCCGTCTGTAGTTCCTGAGTGTGTCGTACCGCCGCTTGCATTCCTTTGGATCGTCATACTCGATTTTCATGTTCTTCTGCTTCCCAGCGAGAAATGCGATGACTGCCAGCGTTTCCTCGCTCTTTTTCCCTGCGTTGTGCCTGTGGTGTTCCGGCAGGACTTCCAGGTCGTATGTAATTTTCAAAGTGCCACCTCCTTGTATGGGATATAGTTTAGGTTTTCCTCTGTTATGATGTCCGCATAGGTCAATCCCTCGGTTCCTGGTATCGGTTCGTCAAGGCTTACGGTCTGTATCCGTCTTTTCTGTTTCTGCCGCTCATGCCCGACTGCCGAGCGCATATTGTTCCATGCTATGGTACTGAATTCATAGCGGTATAAGTCCGGGCAGTCAAACCAAAGCTCCACCGCTCTCAGGTACCTGAAAATCACCACATCGAACCAGTCATCAAAGGGGAGCTGGTTGCGCCGCAGAAAACTTTCGACCAGCCAGAGGTTTTGAACCGCCACCTCTTTTTCAATCGGGGCGAGGGGTCTAAGTGCTTTCCGCATAGGCTGTTACCCCCCCAAGCTCCGGGAACCTCTTTTTCTCTTTCTTTTCATTCCTTACCTCCATTCTTGCATCAGATGTCAGTCCACATTTCCAAATGCTTATAAAGAATCGCCTGGATGCCCTCCAGCTTCGCCGCTCCGATGCCACGGATGTTCCCGATTTCATTGACGATGTCCTGAATGTTGACCGACCTGTATTTTGGTATCCTGGCGACTCCCTGGTTGAAGCCCTCGCTCCGGGCTTTCTCCACCCGATCCTCCACGTAATGCACCAGCTGTTCGTCTGTCATCCTGCGCATCTTCACGGCCTTTCCATGAATAACGCTCTCATCCGTTGTGCGCCTACAGCTTCTTTTCTTTGCCATCAGAGTCCTCCTTTCTTTGTGGTCGGATAGGGCAGTGGCGGAATCTGCAAAGGGAAGGTTCCCTTTACGCATCACCCTGCCCTCCCGCCGCCATTGCGGTTCTTTCCTTTTTCCACCGCCTGTAATCTTCCTGAACCTCCGGCCGCTGGTAATCCTTGAGGACTGCTGTGAACACGGCTCTTGCGAGGTGCGAGGTGATGCAGGGCGGCTTTCTGCTGGTACTGGCGGCTGTGTCTGCCATCGGTACCGTTCCTGTCTGGCTCATCTGTTCCTCCTTTCTACGGTCAGCTTTCTGCTGTAAGCTTTGCGCTCCGCTGACCGTCCAGTTTTCTCTGGAGGTTCATGCCCTCAAGGATTGCGTATGCTATTCGCTGATCCTCGGAGCCAAGGGCCCTTAAAAACTGCAACATCCTGACACCCTCTGTTTTTGTTTCCGTCAAATTCTGACGATTAAGCTTCTGAGCCACCATCTTGTTTCCTCCTTTCCTTTGTGTTCCTTGCGTCCCTCGATGTACGCTATGCGCTTATTATAGTGCGCTATGCGTACTTTGTCAACTGTATTTTGCTCGAAAAACCGAAAAATGTTGACAGTGCGTACTTTCTCTGGTAGAATCGGGTCATGGAGGTGATTTGTTGTGTCGATTTATTCTGGTATGAGCATGGGAGATCGGATTCTTATGGTTCGCAAAGACTGTGGCGGTTTAAGCCAAGAGGAATTTGCGGAAAGGCTTGGGCTGACGAAGTCTGCCATCTCTGGTTATGAAACCGGGAGGCGTGTTCCTACAGACAGCGTACTAAAACATATTGCTTGTGAGTTCCGGGTTGACGAGGATTGGCTGAAGGACGGGAGTGGCTATCCGTTTGATCCTACCGAGAATGATGTGATGGAGGAAATGTTCCGGCAGTTTAACTGCTCTGAATTTGAGCGGGCTTTCCTGAGGTCATACTTGTGTCTGCCTGAGAGTGACCGTCTTGAATTTAGCAGGTACTTGGAGCGATTGTTTTTGGGGACTGCTGACGAGCTTGGGATCAGGAAAAAATCCGAAATGGAAAACCAGCCTTCTCGCTCCACTCATGAAATGTCGAGGGAGGAAATCCATGCCGAGCTTGACCGCCAACTGAACGAGGAAAAAGAAGCGGAGGGAGATGTACCGGGCTATGGACATGGAAACTCCGAAAAGGCTATAGGATAAGATGAAAAGCCCAGGCGCATGACTGGGCAGAAAGGTTGGTACATATGAAACATGGTGTTATCTGGTGGCTGCTGATTGGCTGGTGGTGGTATCTTTGCTTTGCGTGGTGGCTTTATCCAATCAAGTGGCTTCTATTCGGGAAATCCAAAAAAACGCCATCAGATGAGATGGATGTGGATGGATACGATCTGCGGCTATTGCGTGAAGCCGAGGACGGCATCCTTGACTTCCTGAAAAAATCCAATGGTGGGACGGCTTTACAGGTGACGGTCAAGAACAGCCTTTCCAGGCGGCTGGCATCTTATTTCGATGATGCCGTCAGGGAGCTTTACCAAAATGGGAAGATAAAGACATCCAAAGACGGAGACCGCATTCGGCTGGAGCTTGTGGAAAGGATGGATGCTGAATGAATGAAAATGAAACTTATCAGGATTGTGTAATCTATGCAAGGTATTCCTCGCATAACCAGCGAGATGCTTCCATCGAACAGCAAGTGTCCGAGTGTGAGGCTTTTGCCCGGTATAACGGCTTGCGGGTAGTGAAGGTCTATGCTGATCGGCATCTCTCCGGGACTACTGACCAGCGTCCGCAGTTCCAGCAGATGCTGAAGGATGCCGAGCGTGGCAAGTGGTCGGTTGTCCTGACCTGGAAGGTTGACCGCTTTGCCCGGAACCGATACGATTCTGCTACATACAAATACCGCCTGAAAAAGCACGGGGTTCGTGTGGTCTATGCGAAGGAATCAATCCCGGACGGACCGGAGGGCATCCTCCTGGAGTCCATCTTGGAGGGGTCCGCCGAGTATTACTCTGCAAACCTGGCGCAAAATGTAAAGAGGGGGCTTCGCTTCAATGCCGAGGCTGGCATCGCCAATGGTGGGCATATGCCGTATGGGTTCCGGCGTGGTGCTGACGGGCGGCACGAGATTGTGGAGTCCGAGGCTGCTGTTGTCCGTGAAATCTTTTCACGGGTTGCCGGGGGCGAGAAGCTCTCCCGGATTGTGGAGGACTTGATAGCTCAGTGCGTCCCTACGAGGGCTGGCGGCAAATGGCGGACGGGTACGCTCCGGGCTATGCTTTCAAATGAAGTTTATGCAGGGGTATATCGTTTCGGGGAAACCAGGACGGAGGACAGTGTTCCCCGGATCGTGGACGATGCTACCTGGGAGGAGGTAAAAAAGCGCATGGATTCTGTGAAGGGGACGAGGGTCCGCTCTGAAAATTATTTGTTTACCGGGAAGGTACGCTGTGGGCTTTGCGGTGAGCCGATGGTTGGTCGCACGGCCCATGGCAGGAAAGGGACGGCGTATTCCTATTACTGCTGCCGTGGGCATCGCCAGAAGTCCTGCGGTAAAAAAGACGTGCGGCGTGAGTTGCTGGAGGACGCTGTGGTGTCCCGTGTGCTGGAGGCTCTGGACGATGATGCAGTGGTTTCATGGATCGCCGATTCAGTTATGGAAATGCAGAAAAGGGAAGCGGAAAAAATCCGCACGGCTCCTGACGCTTTGCGCTCCGAGCTGGCGGCTGTGAAAAAGTCTATCAAGGGGATCATGTCTGCAATCGAGCAGGGGATTGTCACGCCGACCACAAAAGGGCGGCTCTTGGAGCTGGAAGGGGAACAGGGGCGGCTTGAAAACGCTATTGCCGATGCCGAGATTCCGGCTCCTGCAGTGGAACGGGATTTCATCGTCTATTGGCTCACCAGGTTCCGGGGCGGTTCTGTGGGTGATGCCGAAGCCCGGAGGGATGTCGTGGAGTCCCTGATCCATTCCCTGCGTGTGTGGGACGACCATGCCGAGGCGGTCTTGAATTATGCCGGGGAAGAGAAAGCGGTCAACGTGCCGCTGGCTCCTGTTGATGGTGATGGGGGTGGTTCGCCTTATGAACAATCCAGTTGGATGCAATGTTTACAACATCCTCATAAGAACGTACCTCTGCCTTAAGGAACTTTATGTGTTCGCCATATGAAATAACTTCACATTTCTCATATATACCCAGCGCTTTCAGTTTTCTATATACATAATCCCATATCTGTGCGTTGTCAAAGTCATCATTAAAATCAAAAATTCTGATTTTTATCTTATCCTTAATTGCAGAAAAGTCGTCTTTTGCCGCCGCAATCAGTGACAGGGAAATTTTTTCATCAGTTTTAACAGGCTGAATATCTGAAACAGCAGTCATATTAGCCCTGAATTTTACTGATGGCGGATTCTTGATCAATTTTATAGTTTCCTGTATGGATTTTCTCTTTACCTTTATATATATTTCATTTAAATCTTCTGTTCCAATAATGGGGCAGTTCCTGCATAGGGCATCCGGCTTGTGTGATTTAGCAATTGCCTCGGGTTTTACCGTTATCTTACCTACAGCAGGTATATTTTCATTTTCTTCAAAAACACCACCATAAAACTCTAATAAAGACTCAAATTTATCGGACATTTCCCTTTGCACTTGCGGGGTTACTTCCCCAAAAAATTTGGATTCTCCGCCGCCATGATTAGGGAAAATATCTTCCGCCTTTTGAAGGACTATTTTTATTGGCAGGTTATTCTTGCCCATCTGCCTCTTCCTCCTTTACGATTTTCTGTATTGTTGTTTTAGAGCTTCCCAGGACATCGGCAATCACCTGCAGGCTGAATACCTTTTCACTGCAATTCCGTAAATGCTTCGCTTTAAGCTGAAGCAGCCTGCGGTTATCGCTGCAATTCTGGGGCAATATATTCCTGGAAGCA
>OFGC01001817.1_pt1 | contig 12730 bp, 7 predicted proteins | sample 1521691 | NCBI WGS metagenome assembly OFGC01 (sample SAMEA3504121, study PRJEB24116) | mouse gut metagenome | biome: mouse gut; feature: mouse-associated habitat; material: faeces | place: Denmark | collected 2011
ATGCCCGTTAGGTCAGCCGAAAAGCTGAACTGTTACTACTAGGCTGAACTGTTACAATTTGTTGTATCAGTTCCGCCATGTAAAAAAGCACTTACTTTTCCAGTAAATGCTTTTCAACTCTCTAATAATTATAATCCACGTACTCTGTATCTTTTCGCAGTTTGCCATGTACAATATTTCTATACTCTTTTGTATCATCACTCTGATACTTGATACCTTTTCTGTGGTCAGCCATAATGGCTCGCTGATTGTCTGTCAGGGAATTGGGTATCTCTGCCTCAACAATCCTGATATTTGCAACCTGGGTCATAGGGCCGTATGCAAACTCACTAAACTCTGTATAGTATGTATTCATTTCGACATAATCGCCTGTATCGATATCAGCCGGCATAATCGTAACAGCCTTATCATATCCTTCTTTAAACTGGAAAATTGCAAGCTGTCCAAAAAGTTCTGTCTCCTCTGGAAATACAAATTCCACAATCCGCTCTCCAAACTGATTCACAGACGCTGTTTTTGTCATGTTTAAATTAATGTCTTTTTTTACCTTATCATTGTAAAGCATCTTAAAGGAAACACCAAGCTCATCATCAATTTTTGCATACAAAATAGCCTTTTTCCCTATATAGCTGTTAAAAATATCTTTCTTTATTAATTTTTCTTTATTTAATTTGAGATATACAAACTCGTACCCAAGTTCTGTCGCTGTCTTCTGTGCGTCCTCAATCTGTTTGTCTGATTTCACAGGCAAACCTATCGCGCCTGCTGTTGTCACAGAATCCATTTTCACATAACAGATAACTCCAATATTTATCCGATACCAGCCATTTGAATATGCTCCTACTACTTGAACTGGAATATTGGCACCAATTGTCGCAAGCACTGTTGATGTGTATGTTGGTTCTGCATATACAACGCAAGCTTCTTTTGTATAGTAAACGTCCTGCATGGGAGTATATGTAGGTCCCTTCGCATATACCTCTATTTTCCCAAACAATATCATTGCCGCCAACAAAATAGCTACCGCTCTTCTTCTCAATATTCTTTTCACAAATGGTTCCCTCCACAGTAATTGCTCAACACTGCTGTACTGTTCCACATCATGCCTACGAATCGCCCATCTATCATTTCTAATAATAATGTTCTTCCTTTATCTCAAATGGAAATGAATTTTCCTGATAAGAACATTTTTTGTTGATGGAAACGGTTGTAAACGTACAGCCTGAAAACGCCGAATCACCAATACTAATCGTATTCTTTGGAATCGTAACACTTGCAAGCGCACTGCACCCGCTAAATGCACTATCCCCAATACTAAGAACCGACTTTGGAATCACAAGTTCTGTTATCCCTGTACAATCCGAAAACGCTGATTCTGGTATCGCTTCAATTCCAGACTTGATTGTAAGTGTTTTGATACCGGAACAGCCCATAAATGCACTCTCTGATATCTTGCGCATCGAAGATGGCAGCTTTACCTCTTCTATAGCAGTACATTCTGCAAACGCACTCTCACCAATCTCCTCTAATTCGCTTGGCCATTTTGTCAAAGCCATAGCTGCACACGCATTAAATGCTTCTTTTCCTACTGTTTTCAAAGAAGAAGGAAGTTTTTTGAGTTCCATTTTGGTACAGTTGTTGAATGCCTGTTCTTCAATCTTCTCAATATCATCTGACAATGTAATTGTTTTCAGCTCATTGCACTCATTAAATGCTTTCTTGCCAATCGCTGTAATTCCGTCAGGAACATTAATTCTTGCAAGTTTGGAACAACTGTCAAAAACGCCTTCTCCCATTTCTGTCAAACTGTCTGGCAGACTGACATCCACTAAAAGTTCGCAGCTTTTAAATACATTTTTCCCAAGCTTTTCTACAGTATCTGGCACCGATACTCTGGTAAGTGTTTTGGAGCTTGCAAACGCTGAATCTCGTATTTCTGTGACAGGCTGGCCCTCAATCGTATCAGGAATATCCAAAGAAACTGCTGAACCTATATATTTTTTAAGCACTACATGGTCGCTGTACAGAACATACTCAAATTCACTGTTTTTCTTATCTTCGGATTTTGCTGGTTCTGTGCTAGACTCTTCACTTTCGGATTCTTCCTCTGTAGGTTCCTCAAGAAAATACGCATGATTATCATTTCGGTTTCCGTCTACACCACCATTTGTCTTTCTGTCACTTCCAGCCGAAGAAGCCGCAGACGACTGAGACTGTTTTATCTCCGCTGCCTCTCTGGAAGCAGCCTGCGCGGATTCTTCCTCAAACACCTTCATCGCTGGCGCATAATTTTCCTGTGAATCCTGAATCATAGAGCGAATATCAGCCGGAAACTCCCCTTCTGCAAGCTCCAAATCCGACCCTGTTTCGGTTTCCGTCTCATTTTCGCTCCCAGTCTCACTTTCTATCTCTGTCACTGTCTCTGTGGAAGTTTCTGGCTGGGCGCCAATCACTCCTATCTTATTCAAATAGATACACAGCAGGATTCCAAATGCAACTGTGCATCCGCCCACCATTCCCCAAAAAAGTTTTTCCATTCTGACATCTCTCCGGTCACTTATCAAAAATAAGGGATTGTAAAAATAATTTACAGTTCCTTTGTATCATTTACTTAAAATCACTCTCTGAAACCTGTGTTCCATAAAATGCGCCGCGGACAACTGTCTTAAGGCCCTCGCAGCCTGTTAGTCCTGTAAGCTCACTGCAATTTCGAAATGCTTCTGCACATATCTTTTTGACAGATGCAGGTACTGCCACATCCAGAATTTCTTTGTGGCCTTTGAATGCTTCTGCCCCGATCTGCTTCACTCCGTCAGGAATCTCAACATGTGCTTTCGTACCTTTATAAGCAATCAAAATTCCATCACCAACAATCAGAAAGTCATCTTCATCATTATCTGATTTCTCTTCCTTCCAATTGTTTAACCACGCAGTTCCATCAAAAGCTTTCGTTCCAATATAAGAAACAGTATCGGGAATTGTCACATCTGCAAGATCCTTACACGACATAAATGCACCATATTCTACATCTGTAACAGAATTTGGTATCTTAATCGCCTTTAAGCCGCTCTCAGCAAATGCCAGTCTCCCAATCTTTTTTATTGTATCAGGAATCTCATAACTCGTCAGGCTCTTTTGTTTATAATATTCTCTCTGTGGAATACTTTCGTTGTCTTTTTCTTCCTTCTCATAATCCACACTGATAGAATCCTTTACCTCTGTATCTTCCTCCGTATCAGATACATCGCCTGACACGACATCTGCATGAACTCCGTCTGGAATTCCATAAACCTTTTCCTTATGATTATCTATCAAAAATACTGCATTTCCGGAAGCAACGACAGTTTTTCCTATCACATTGTCCTTCTCTGGTACATCTAGCGGATGGATATAGCCTTCTGTGCTGATAAACTCACTCGAAGAACTTTGTTCTGTTGTCTCTTCCTCTGTACTTTGATCTAGATTGCTGCTTTCTTCTGTACGATTGTTTTCTTCTGTCTGCTCTCCTGTTTGTGTTGTATCAGTTGCTGTATTTTCTGTATCCTCATATGACTCTCCGACATTTGGTTTCTCCTCAAGTCCTGGATTGCTGTCCATAAAGTCATCTGGATACTCTGCCTTATATATTACATCAATATTATTATTGCTGCCGAAAATATCTGCGGCGCTGGATTTTCCTGTAAAAATTTTAAAATCCGAACTCCCCTTGAACGCTTTCTTATCAATATTGGTCACAGATGCAGGAATTACTACCTGTTTGAGTGCTGTATTGTTAGCAAAAGCATTTTCTTCAATTGATGTCGTTGAACTCTGGATCACTGCATTTTCAACGGATCCCATATTCGACATCGCATATTTGGGAATGCTGCCAACCTCCGAAGAAACTTTGACATTTTTTGTATTGATTAGATTCCAAAATGCATATGCATCAATATTTTTCACAGTATCAGGCATTACATAATTCTCACCTTCCCGCCCAGGAAGCACCTGATAAAGCATTGTCATATTTCCGTTGTAAATTGCACCATTATAGTACGTCAAATAGTCATTGTCACTGTCAATTGACACCTTTGCAAGGGTATCGCAGTTTGTAAACACACCCGTCCCCCAGGAACTTACGTTCTCCCCAATTGTAACAGATGTTAATTCCTTGCAGCCTTCAAAGGCTCCAGGACCCACTTTTTTGACAGAATCCGAAATACTTACTCCGGTAAGTGCGCTGCAGTTTTTAAATGCATTGTATCCAATAGAGGTAACAGAGTCCGGAATTTCAATACTTGTCATTGTCTCATTTCCCGAAAAAGCCTCATCACCGATACTTTTAACAGTATCTGGGATACTAACAAAAGTGTCAGTACCCAGATATCGAACCAATGTTGTTCCGTTCATTTTGAACCGCTCATCCTCCGCGGCTGCCACGTTGCCAGTTCCTCTGGCAACAGCCACAAGAGCGAGTATTCCAAGTATGGCAGCGCTTGCAAAAGCTATATGCTTTTTCTTCATATTTAGCCTCCATGCTACGACTGTTCTTTGGGAGTAGCGAATGGCTCAAGTTTTTGCGTAGCACAAAACTTGCAGATTGAAAAGCTTAATTCTCCAATCCTTCTCCTTCTTGATATGCCCGCCCAGTCAGCGCTAAACTGCCTTGTAGCTTCTGCGCTTTTTATTGTCACTTGTTACAAACAGCAAGATAGAAATGCACGCCATACCAATTGCTGCAAACCACTTCGGATGAATCGGATCGCCTGTTGAAGGCGTAGAATCAAGTGTCTGCCCTGCAACCAGATTATTCGTATCTACATAGATTACATATGGTGAAAAATGTGGCGGTACAAAGGAAATACATGCAATACCGTCAATTGTTGTAAACCTCGGTGTCAACTGCTGCAAATTACCATTGTCAGCGGCCGCTACACGGTTATTGCCGCCATACTGAATCAGTACATCTGGAATCGGCATTGTAACAGTAATATTCAATCCATAGGTATCTGTAATCTTATGCTGTCCTGTTGAATCATAGAGTGATATATCCATCGGGAAATATGCAAGCCCATCGAGTGAACCATATTTGTTGATCAGTGACTCTTCTACTGCTTTCGTCGCCTCTTCTGACTCTGTGATTCTTACAATAAAGTTATCGGTAGAGCCATCGACAGATATAGAAGCCACATCCTTGTTGGATACACCATTCTTTGTAATATAAATTTTGTTGCCATCATTGCTTGTAGTCGTTCCATTGGTACCGTTATTCACAGTTCCTGTTGTCCCTGTCGTTCCCGCTGAACTGCCTGGTCTGTTCGGTACGGTTGAAGTATTTGTATTTGTTCCAGGTCTTCTTGATGGCGCATCGTCATCATCATCGTCATCATCAGATGTTCTCGTCTTATAATTTGCAGTGACTGTCACATCTGCCGCTGGCATTACAAAGCTTGTTGTTGCAGAATTTGCATTGGCAAATCCCAAACCTGAGTTGTTTGTCGTCCATTTTGAGAATACTTTGCTTGGTGATTCTGGTGCAAATGCAGAAATATTTACAGTCTCTCCAGCCGCATACTCTCCGCTTCCTGAACCATAATTAACCGTTACTTTATACTTTTTGCCATCTTCACCTGGCTTATTATCATCACCGCCTGGTTTGTTATCATCACCACCTGGTTTGTTATCATCACCGCCCGGCTTGTTATCATCACCGCCTGGCTTATTGTCGCCGCTGCCGTCTGTTTTTAAGTTTGCGGTAACTTTAACATCTGAGTTTGGCATCGTAAATGTAACAATATAGTTGGTTGTACTTCCGCCAAACAGTTCATTGAAGCTGGTGTTTCCATTCTGTGCAGTCCAGTTCTGGAACTTGCTCTGGTCATTTGCGACAAAGCTGATTGTAGAGCCGCCCTCAAGCTTATCTCCACTCTTTAACTGTGTTCCTGCTGCTATCGTAGCAGAACCGCTTACTAATGTAGCTGTCGCATTTTCAAATGTCAGCGTATATGTATTTCCGTCTGGTACGACTTTCTTCGGATTTGCTTCATAGCTTGGATAATACAGACGGTCTTCATTAATATTATTGAATGCTGCATCACCTGCTTTGGTTCCAGTCAGTACCTCGTCGCCAACTCTGCACATCCAAGTAACAAAATCATATCCATTTACTTCCGGTGCAGATGGAGGAATCTGCTGTGCACTTAAGTTATATGGTTTATCTTCTTCTTTAATTTCAACCAAATAAGAATAATCTGGTATAGATTTTAACTCTCTGTCAACAAAGTCAATATGGTAGCTGTTTCCATAATCAGCAAAGTGCACTTTATTCTCACCATAATTTTTCACCAATGTCTCATAAGAGTGATACAAATCACTCAAAGTCTCTCCGTCTGTTTTGTATTTCGAACCAATAATTGTGACATCTGATATTCCGTCTATCGCATCTGCGGTGAATACACAATCACTCGTAGGCACTGTAATTTCTATCGCACTTCCAACACCGACAAATGCACCTGTTTCAATACGTCGAATTGTCTTTGGAAGCGTTACTCGCTGAAGCTTTTTGCTGTTTTTGAAACAGTCAACTGGCACATTGATAATGCTGGTATTGGTCAAATCCACACTGGTTAGTTCATCGCAGTTTGCAAATGCCCGCTCCTCAATTTCCGTCACACTTTCTGGAAATTCTCCTGCGGAAATCACTGCGGAACCATAAACATCACCTTTTCCGCGTCCTTCCAGACATTCTTTTAGCGTATATGTCTTACCATCACCATTATTTGCAAAAATCATCATATTCTGAACTAAGAAGTTCTGGTTTCCTGCACCGACATCAACGCTGTATACATTCTTGCAGCCTCTAAACGGCAGCGCGCCCATCTGTGCCAGGCTCTCTCCCAACGAAGCGGTCAGTAGATTCTCACAGTTATCAAATGCATAATCTGGCAGAGTATCCACCGTTCCCAGCTTGATTTTGGTAAGGTAATCATTTCCTGAATTATAGTTTTCTATATATTCATGTCCGCTGTATGTATGGTCAATCAGGCCCGATGCCCCACCGGCGGCATTCAGTGCATAATCTTTTACCATTTTGCTGGATACTTCTTTGTTGTTGTCATTAAAGTATCCGCTGAACAGTCCGCCTCTTGAAACCTTTTCATCTTTTGGAAGCGCATAGTCCGCTTCATATTGCGTATCCTCTATATAGCCGTCTTCCGAATAAAGCTTTGTGATATCCTTCTTGCTGCCTCCTAATGAACGAATGCTGGTTTCAAGGTCCTTGCGCTCATAAATACGGTTGCTGAAGTTCGTACTAGTAACATTTGCTTCGTTATATACATAATGCTCTTTCAAATAATCAAAATCTGGATCATTTTTGCTCTGTGCATCAAAGAATCCATCAATGACGTCCTTATTGTTGTCATCATGGGTATTGATACTCTCAATACCTCTCGGAAGTTCTAGATACAAAGACGCATCAACAATTGCCTTCTCCATCTCGGAAGTCATTCCTGTATCGGATTCAACACAATTTCTCTCAAACTCACTTGTGATACTGTAGCTGTCTCCAACTCCCTCATGGTTCTGTTTGATATACTCTCTGTTGATATCATCAATCTCCTGGTAATGAGGATAATCCACCAACGTTGCCTTGCCGCCGTTTCTGTTTCTGATCACTGTGAGGTTCAGCGGCTCGTCAGTTTTATAGCAAATCTGTTTATCTGATTTTAATAAGTTAGAAGAAGATGATAAATTGCAAGTAATTAATTATATTCTTCTAAGATATTCAGAGGATTATTTCTTATCTCCTCAAATTGATGATGAAATAAAAAAGCAGATAAAAGGCGTTGTTGATAAGGGGTCAGACATAGTATCAAGTAGTAATGCAATATACGATGCATTAAAAGATCATAGCCTTAGTAATCGTTTTGATATTCCCAATCTTTTAGATAAGAAGTATGCAATAGGGTAGCACCATGAAAATAAAATTTGAAGCGGATTTGGCGTATCAGCAGCAGGCAGTTTCTTCCGTGGTGGATTTGTTCAAAGGACAGGAGCAAAAGCAGTCTTTGTTTACCATAACGGGTGATGTTCTTATGGGGCAGAAGCTTACGGAAACGGGGATCGGCAACCGTTTGGATTTGGACAGGTCGGAATTAAGAAAGGTTCAGGATAACAGACGGCACAGAAGAGACCCCGATTATAAAAAACAACAGACCAATTTTGAACAAATTCTAAACAATCTGCAGACAATTCAGGTCAGAAACGGCATTGCCCCCAATACGAAACTGACTGACCTTGATTTTGATGTTGAAATGGAAACAGGCACGGGCAAAACCTATGTGTATCTGCGTTCTGTTTTGGCATTGCATAAAGAATACGGCTTTTCAAAATTTATTGTTGTTGTGCCGAGCATTGCTATTAAAGAAGGCGTGTATCACAGTCTGGAAATTACCAGGGAACACTTTGAGCATATTTTTGAGAAGGTGCCTTACGAGTTTTTTGTATATAACAGCGGAGACCTTGCCAAAATCCGTTCCTTTGCTACGAACAATACGCTTTCCATTATGGTTATTAATATTGATTCGTTCAAAAAAGATTTTGCTGACGATGACGAAGAAAACAGCAAATCCGTTAATATTATCAACAGAAAACATGATAAGTTCGACGGCATGAAGCCCATTGACGTTATTGCGGAAACCAATCCTATTGTTATCATTGATGAGCCGCAGTCTGTGGATACAACGGACAAATCAAGCCAAGCTATTGAAAGGTTGAATCCTCTGTGTATTTTCCGTTATTCTGCCACGCATGTGACAAAACATACGGCATTATACCGCCTTGACGCCGTGGACAGTTACGAGCTTGGACTTGTAAAACAAATTGAAGTGGCAGGCTTTGAAGAAACGAAAAGCCATAATGATGCTTATTTGTGTCTGAAATCCGTCAGCAATAAAAATAATGCCATTAGTGCCAAAATCGAAATGGACGTACAAAACAAAAGCGGAACAGTAACACGCAAAACCGTTACAGTAAAACAAGGCAGTGACTTGGAAGAACTTTCAGGCGGAAGAGAAGTATATAAAAACTACCTTGTGGATGAAATTTATTGTGTCAAGGGGGAGGAATACGTCAGTTTTACGCAAAAAGACGAAATTCTGCTGATAAACAAGCCTGTGGGCAATATGTCGGATGATACCATAAAAAGAGGACAAATCAAAAAGACCATTGAAGAACATTTGAATAAAGAACTTATTTTGAATGAAAAAGGAATAAAGGTTCTCAGCCTTTTCTTTATTGACAGGGTGGCGAATTACCGCGTGTATGACAGTGAGGGCAGACATAGTCTTGGAAAATATGGAAAATGGTTTGAAGAAGAATATACGGCGCTTATCAGAAAGCCTAAATACCAAAAACTGAAGCATTACGAAGTGCCGGCTGAAAATGTGCATAAAGGGTATTTTTCAATAGATAAAAAAAGAATGAAAGATACAACAGGCTCTACCAAGCTTGACGAAAATACCTATGACCTGATTATGAAGGACAAAGAAAAACTTTTGTCCCTTGATGAAGATTTGCGCTTTATTTTTTCCCATTCCGCGTTGCGTGAGGGCTGGGATAATCCGAATGTGTTCCAAATCTGCACACTCAATGAAACAAAAAGCGAAGTAAAAAAACGTCAGGAAATAGGGCGGGGACTTCGCCTTTGCGTCAATCAGAACGGTGAGCGTCAGTACGACAGAAATGTGAATATTCTTACCGTTATGGCAAACGAAAGCTACAACAGCTTTGCCGAGGCTCTGCAAAAAGAATATGCGGAAGATCAGGGCATACGTTTTGGCTATGTTGAGGAACAGACCTTTGCCAATATCGAATATAAAAACAAAGACGGGCAGACCGTACTTCTTGGTATGGAAAAATCCAAAGCTGTCTGCAAGTATTTCAAAGAAAACGGCTATATCGACAGTGACGGCAAAATTCAGGATACAATGCGCAGTGCTGTGAAAAGCGGTCAGCTTGATTTGCCCGAATGCATTGAAAAAGAAGCGGTTTCGGCTGTGACGGCGTATAACAAAAAGCTGTGCGGTAAAGTTGAAATCAAAAATCATGATGATAAAAAGACAATCACCCTTAACAAAGCTGTTTTCTGTTCTCCGGAATTTGAAGAATTGTGGAATAAAATCAAATGGAAAACTGTTTACAATATTCAGTTTGACAGCAAAGAACTGATAAAAAACTGCAATAAAGCCCTTGAAAATTTCTCCCTCAAAGCTCCGCAGCTTTTTTATAAAAAAGCGCAGCTTGATATTGACAGTTCAGGGGTAACAGCCAAGGAAAGCAAAAATGTTCTTGTGGAAAATCTTGAAATGTCTTTCCGCCTTCCCGATATTCTTTCTTGGCTGCAGAATAAAACCGGTTTGACCCGTCAGACTCTGATTAAAATTCTTGTAGGCAGCGACAGTCTGAAATATTTTCTCAAAAATCCCCAGATCTATATGGAAGAAGTTTTGAAAATCGTCCTTAAAGAAATGAGAAAATGTATTAAAGACGGTATAAAATACGAAAAATTGAGGGATAATACCTTTTATTCCCAAGAACTTTTTAAAAGCGAAGAACTTGTTGCATATTTTACAGAAGAAAAAGAAAGAACCAAATCCGTTTACAGTCACATTGTTTTTGACAGCGAGGTGGAAAAAAGCTTTGCTGAACGTCTTGAAAGTGACTGCAATGTTAAATTGTATGTAAAATTGCCCGATTGGTTCAAAATTCATACTCCGCTTGGAAATTATATTCCTGACTGGGCTATTTTGTATGAAAAGGATGACGAGCAGCGTCTTTATTTTGTAGTGGAAACAAAATCAACACTTGATGAAGAAAAAAGACGTGATGACGAAAATTACCGCATAGCCTGCGGAAAAGCCCATTTCGATGCTCTGAAATCAGCTTCCGACGATGCTCTGCAATACGACGTCGCCGACAGTTATGAAACCTTTAAACATTTTGTTGAGGGGTAATATAAGATCCGGCATAAACCGGATCTTATGTTTGTTTTATATTATGTGAAATAGTTAAAACAATGATAACTGGTTGTCGGGTATTTTGTGAACTATTGGTTTCTTTTTAAAAAGTTTTGCATTTTCAGGCAGTTGACCTATTAAAAGCGGTGAATTTTTATCATGCCTCATAATGTTTTTTTGTGTGCTTTCCTTGTTGTAGGTTGCATAACAATAGAGGCAGTTATTATTACAGGTATTATACATTCCGATATCTTGGCTTTGCACACAGCCGCATTCTGTACGTTGTGAACTGTCCTTTTTTATTTTGTATTTATAGTTGGTTATTTTTTCAAAAAGTTTATCATCAATACAGTGGGCATGTTCAATACCATATTGGGACAGATTTATATCCTCACAACAGGTTTCTATTTGCAGTCCATATTGATGAGCTATGGAACTTAAATTTTTCGCAAGTTCTTCTTTGTGTAACTGAGATAAATGTTGAACTTGCAATTCATTTAAATTTTTGATGATTTTAGTATAAAAATCTACATAGCTGAAGATTACTTTGTCTGTATAATTGTGTAACATTTTAGATAATATTTCAAAATGCCTGTAATGCTTTTCTAAAGTGTAAGCAGGAGTTATCAATATCGGATCATAACGCCAAATGATTTTCTCTTTTCCTATAAGATCAGAAAGCCGTTTGAATGTTTCTATAATAGAATTTTTGGAAGGTAAATTTTTTTCTAAATCATTTTCATATGCAGTAATAGAAAATTGAAAATAGTAGGGAAAATCAGACAATAAAGAAAGCTTGTCTAACATTGGAGCAGGATTTTTGGTCCAGAAAACAATACCATCAATTACTTCAGGACTAATAATAATTTTAGAAAATTGCTTTTTGTTCATTGGGTTTTGAACATAACAAAATCCTTCTTTCAGTCTATTAAAAAACCATTCAGAATAATAAGCTGGAATATCGGTTCTTCTGCTTACACTTAAAAACATTATTTACCCTTTTTTTAAAATCATTTGAATTGCTGACATTGATTCATATGGATTGAATCTTTTTGTATCTTCTGAACAATCAAAAATCAAGTTATTGTTTTCATTCATGGGGGTTGTTCCTTCGTATGAAAATTGTTCTTCAAGAGTTTTTTTATTGTTTTTATAAAATTGTTTAAAAACTCTTTTGTATGTTGGTTCAAAACAATCTTTTAAAAGATGAGTTGCGCCTTTGTTTGCATCAAAAGGGAAATCCAAATTTATATCATTAAACAAAATGATTGTATTGGGATTTTCTTGGGATAATTTTTCTTTCAATGCAAGTAAAAATTTTTTAACGGTTTGTTTTGAGGCATATTTTGCAAAATCAGAAATCATATAATTGAAAAGAATGATATCTGTTTGCTTGAAATCGTAATTTTGTATAAATTGTTCTGCATTATTTAGCTGAAAAGTTATATCTTCTTGGTCAGTATTATTATTTTGTATAATTTCCCATATTGGTTGCCAGTTACTATTATTATCAATTCCTGTATAACTATAAGAACTGATAATTTTATCATTTATTAATTGATTCAGAGCAAATAATTCAGTTGCAGGTCCAGCACCAAAGGAAAGAATGTTTGGGGTGTGGTAAGAAATATTTTTAAAAAGAACTTTAAATAGGTTATAGGTTTCGCTTGCATATTTATTTGCATACTTACAAACATATACAAAAGTAGATTTTGGACATTGATAACTTAAAT
>OFGC01001819.1_pt1 | contig 12726 bp, 8 predicted proteins | sample 1521691 | NCBI WGS metagenome assembly OFGC01 (sample SAMEA3504121, study PRJEB24116) | mouse gut metagenome | biome: mouse gut; feature: mouse-associated habitat; material: faeces | place: Denmark | collected 2011
CCAGCTTCTCCGACGTGAAGCGCACCGCCTGGTACTACAACGACGTGACCGAGTGCGCCAAGCTCGGCATCGTTGCCGGCTTCGAGAACGGCACGTTCAGACCCGACGAGAAGGTCACTGGAGTCCAGTTCGTGACTATGATGACCCGTACGTTCTACAACGACAAAGTCGAGGCCGCTCAGAAGTCCAAACCCGCCGGCTCTCCCTGGTACTGGGCCAATACCAAGGTTGGCGAGGACGTGTTCATGACCACCAGCATGACCATCACCGAGAAGGCCATGAACCGCTACGACATGGCTAACATCGCAAAGAACGTCATCAACAAAGCCAACGGCGGTGCACAGCGCCCCTCCCTGGAGCTCCAGAACTCCGTCGTCAGCCAGGTCAAAGATTGGTCCAGTGTCCCCAAGAACCGCACCGTTGCCATCAAGACCTGCTATGCCACCGGCATTATCATGGGCATGGCCGACGGCAAGTTCCACGGCGAAGAGTCCATGACCCGCGCCCAGGCCTGTACCGTCATCATGCGTATGCTCAAGCTCATCAACAGCTACAACCCCGGTGACAAAGACAACGACCAGTACGACGACGGTAAGAACCAGAACACTGAGAACAACAACCAGAATCAGAACACTGGTAAGCTCGCCAACGGTCAGGACGCCACTGTCGAGAACGTTCAGGCTATCCTGGACCAGATTAAGCGTGAATATCCTGAAGGAACTGTCTGGAGTGACCCCAAGCTCATTGACGGTGCACACAACAACTTCTACGCAGCCGGAACACACGCTGGTGACAGTACCAATGACGTCGGCGCAGGTGTCGGCAAATATGGCCGCGCAAGCCTCAAGTATGGCTGCGGCGGCTGGGCAGCCATGGTCTCCGACCGCATCTTTGGGCGCACTGGGGCGCCTTGCCGCGAAGTCACTGACCCCGCAAAAGCACGACCTGGAGACATTCTTGTCACAATGTCTTCCGACGGAACAATCTATCACGTAGGCATCATTCTCCAGTATGTGCCTGCTGGCGTGCGGGTAAACCAAAGTATGAATCCAAACAACGACAGATTCGTAACCTGCGATGGAAATAACGGCGCCAGAGCGGGCCAGGTTGGCAAAGTACGCTGGGGAATGAAAACCACTCTTTACAACGGAATGGCAGACCTGGGAACACGTCTCCATGTCCTCACCCGCTACCCCGAAGGTGAATCCGAAAGCGAAATCCCCTGATTTTACCCCCTACCCGGTCCAGGCCGGGTAGGGGGTTTTTGGTAATCAAAGTGGTGCTGTTCCAAGGATGAAAGTCCGGTATCCCGCCACGGCTGGGAGCTGGGTGCTGGTCGGCGGATGCAGCAAGGCGGGGTCAGTGGTTGGCTCCGCTCCATGGCAATTTTTCAAATTGCCGTCGCTGTCATGCCCTGCGGGGCATAGGCGGTTGGAATCAAAGAAAATTCGTATATGAATTGACATTCATTCCAAAATGTGATATAATAGTAGACAGAAAGGGGGGCTTATATAATGGAAAAGATAGGCCAGCGAATGAAAGAATTACGAGAAGCCAGTCACTTATCTCAAGCCGAAATTGCCAAAATCTGCGATAGTAGCCAAGCCTCTGTAGCCAAGGCCGAGAATGGTAAAATTGCACCATCCCTCAAATTGCTGTTGAAAATGGCTGATTATTTCGACGTTTCCATGGATTATCTTTGCTGTCGAACTGACCAGCCACAAGGCAAATTGTACGAGTGCAAGCCGAAAATGAACGTCAGTAGAGAGAACATGAAAAAATTCATTGAAATGTGTTTCGACCCCGCTTCTCCGTTTAATAGCAAGCTAAAAGAAACCCTATTTCAAATGATGGAGGATTCAAAATGAACGCAGTAATCTACGCCCGTTTTTCTTCTGACCGCCAGAGAGAAGAATCCATCGAGGGCCAGTTGCGGGAGTGCCGCGAGTACGCCCACCGTAATGGGATTACAATTATTAACGAATACATTGACCGCGCTTTGTCTGCATCGAAAGATACAGACAAGCGGCTGGAATTTCTTAGGATGATTCATGACAGCGGAAAAAAGATGTTTGACATTGTTCTTGTTTGGAAGCTGGACAGGTTTTCCCGGAATCGCTTCGACAGCGCACATTACAAAGCCGCTTTGAAAAAGAACGGTGTCAAGGTTGTATCTGCTACTGAACGCATTTCAGACAGCCCGGAAGGGATTCTTATGGAGTCCCTGCTGGAAGGTATGGCAGAATATTACTCTGCGGAATTGTCCGAGAAAATCCACCGGGGTCAAAAGGACAACGCTTTGAAGGGGCTGAACAACGGCGGGTCTGTGCCGCTTGGGTATGTGTTAAATAAGCAGACCCAGCGTCTGGAAATCGACAGTATGACCGCTCCCATTGTTCAAGAAATTTTCCGGCGTTATGCTGACGGCGATACTATTAAGGAAATCCGGGATGACTTGAATGAACGGGGAATCCGAACGAAAAAGGGTCAGCCGTTCCGGTATTCATCCTTTAGCGTGTTGTTGAAAAATCGAAAGTATATCGGAGAATACAAGTATCAGGATGTCGTTACTCCGGACGGCCTTCCGGCAATTATTCCTAAATATATTTTTGACCGGGTACAGGCCAGACTGGAAAAGAACAAACGGACCCCAGCGGCGGCGAAAGCCCCGGAACGATACTTGCTGACCACCAAGTTATTTTGCGGTGAGTGCGGAAAGATGATGACCGGCGAAAGTGGAACCAGCGGGACTAATGGCAAGATTTATCGGTACTATAAATGCTATGGCTCCAGGCAGAAAGACAAGTGCAAGAAGAAGCCCGTCAAAAAAGAGTGGATTGAAAATTTTGTTGTTCAGCAGACGATGGCGGTCATCATGGATGGTCCGCTGATGGAACGCATCATTGACCGCCTTGTGGAGTTGCAAGGGGAAGAGAATTATGATTTGCGATTGCTTGAACAGCAGTTAAAGCAGGCCGAAAAGGGCATTGATAATATGCTTGATGCCATCCAGCAGGGGATTATTACTGCATCCACGAAACAGCGGCTTGCTTCGCTGGAAGAGGAAAAAACTCGTTTAGAACAGAGTATTATTGAGGCTAAAATCAAAAATCCGGCTTTAAGCCGTGAGCAGATTGCATACTTTCTTGACCAGTTCAAGAACACCGATATAAACGACGAGGACCAGCGGCAGAGGTTGATTGATTGCTTTGTCAATGCGGTGTACGTATTCGATGATAAAATCGTTCTGACGTTTAATTATAAAAACGGTACCAAGACCATTGGTCTTGATGCCGTGAAAAGTTCGGATTTGGTGGGGTGCTGTCCACCAAACGAAAGGTATACGAACACCGTAACAAAAGCGAGGTTGTCAGTGTACCGCAATGTGTTCGGCCTCATAGTCGATATAGACGACTATGAGGCCGGAACATATTTACAGACAAAACACGCGACCTACAGAGAGATTCAGTTGTGGGTCAAGGAGCGTTACGGCCTCCATGTCAGCAACCACGCCATATCACAGGTCAAGGCGCTCTGCGGCCTTGCCAGGGACGGCCCCGGCGGCGCGGAGGGACAAGACGGCCCGAAGCTGCGGTCAGACAAGGAAGCCGCCATCCGCGAGGCGTTTCTTTGGTTTGGCATCATAAAAAGAGAATGACGTTTTACGGGGGCCGCTTCCAACCGGGAGCGGCCCTTGTGAAATTTCTCCCCCCGCCCCATTGATAAACCGGCCGCCACCGTGTAATAACGCCCCTACAACGATCAAATAGATTTTTTAAGGGTATGAAATGGCTGCGGCCATTTTATGCCCTTTTTTCGTTTTTTCGAGAAGGGGCAACACTACGTTGAAATCCAGGGACTTGAAGGTAGCGGTGAAGGTGTAGGTCTTGCCGCCAGTGACGGACAGGGCCGCGGTGGTGAGCGGATTAGAAGTCCAAGACAAACCGTCGAACTCCTCAGACGTCCACTCGTCAATCTCGTAGCCCGTATAGGGTTCGGCCTTGACACTGTCATCAGCCACGATGGAAGCCTTTTCGGACTGAAGGTACTCGCCATTGTCGTCCATCAGGGTCTTCACCAGCTTAGTGGGGGTCCCCTGTGCAAGAACGCCTTTGCCTTCGGCCTTGAACAGGAACGTCACCTGGTACTTGTCGGCCACGCCGTCGGACTCGTCGGGGTTCTCGGTGCCGATCTCGTTCCTTGGAGCAGTAGAACTCAACGACAACATCGTCATCGGCTGTTCCCGCGACGTTTCCGCTGTCACCAACCAAAACGTAGTGAGTCCCTTCAACATCAAAGGTGTCAATCACTAGGTCGCTCCGGTTATACTCTTCACCATGCACCAGCATTTGGGGGATATCAAAAATGATACCTTCACCGTGGAGGGTGTCAATGCTGATCTGCGCCATTATATCCCTACTCTGGCACGCCGCAGCAGGTGTTTTCCGCGAAAGCTGGAAAATCTTCAAGATGTCTTAGCTGTTTTCGTACGGGCCTATAACCGCTTCGGGTTTCAAAAGCACCGCTATCGTTCCAGACATCCAGGCTCTTCTGTCCCCTGTTCCCTTTTTGATTTTCTTTAACTGCGCGTTTGGACACTCCTCGAAAAAACTCCCTCTTTACGAAACCCATCTTTTCGTGTAGAATAAACAGGAACACATGGGAAAGGGGGGAGCCGCCATCAGCGATTATATCCTGCATCTGCCGGAGGCGGAGAGCGTCACTCTCTCCGGCCCCACGGCCCTGCGGCTGATCCGCTGCGGCGACGGCGACGCGGCGCTCCTCTATATCGCCATCCTGAAAAACCGGGGCGGCGGAGACGACGGCAAGCTCCGCGCCCAGCTGGGCTGGGACCGGGAGAAGTTCCGCCGCGCGCTGAACGTTCTGGCACAGCAGCGTCTGGTGGCCCTGCCCGGCGGGGAGTCCCCCGCCCCGCCGCCCCCGGCCTCTCCCGCGCCGCCTCCGGAGGACCGGCAGCCGGAATATACCCGGGCGGATATGGCCCGGGCTCTGGAGGGCGCGGAGTTTGCCGGGCTCACCGGCGCGGTGGAGGAAAAGCTGGGGAAGAAGCTTACCACCCCGGACATTGCCATCCTGCTGGGACTGTACGACCAGCTGGGGCTTCCGGCGGACGTGATCTTCCTGCTGGTGGGTTTCTGTGCGGAGCGGACCGCCCAGCGGTATGGCGAGGGCCGCAGGCCCACCATGCGCCAGATCGAGAAGGAGGGCTACACCTGGGCCCGGCTGGGGCTCATGACCCAGGAGAGCGCCGCCGTCTATATCCGGAAGTACCAGCGCAGCCGTCAGGCCCTGCCCAGGATGATGCGCCTGCTGCGCCTGGGGGACCGGCCTCCCGCGCCCAGCGAGGAAAAATACCTGCTGGCCTGGGAGGGCATGGGCTTTGCCGACGAGGTCATCGAGCGGGCCTACGACAAGACCATGCTCAAATGCAAAGAGCTGAAGTGGCCCTATATGAACAAGATCCTCTGCTCCTGGCACGAAAAGGGGCTTCATACCCTGGAGGCAGTCAACGCCGGGGACCGCCCCGGGCGGCCTGCCGCCTCCCGCCGGGACGCGGAGCAGTCCGCACGGGAGGATATGGCCCGGATGGAAAAATATCTGGAGCAGCTGCGCCGGGAAAAGGAGGCGGAATAAATGCCGCGGGACGCGAAAATCATGTCCGAAGCCCTGCACCGCTTCCAGGCGGACAAAGAGCGCCGGAACGCCCGGCTGGAGCGGCGCACGGAGGAGATCTACCGCCGTGTCCCGGCGGTGGAGCGCATCGACCGGGAGCTGCGGGGCACGGCGGCCCGGATCGTGGCGGCCGCCTTCTCGGAGGGCGGCGACCCGGAGAAGGCCCTGGAGCAGCTGGCCGCCGGAAACCTGGCCCTCCAGCGGGAGCGGGCGGAGCTTCTGGTGGGGGCGGGCTATCCCTACGACGCCCTGGACGGCGAGCCGGAGTGCGCTCTGTGCCGGGACAGCGGTTTTCTGCCTGAGGGGGAGCCCTGCCGGTGCCTCATGGCCTACTATACCCAGGAGCAGAACCGGCGGCTGAGCAAGCTGCTGGATCTGGGGAACCAGTCCTTTGAGACCTTTTCCCTGGACTGGTACGGCCGCGAGGTCTGGCCGGAATACGGACGCAGTCCGCTGGAAAACATGAAGATGATCCGGGAGATCTGCGGGGACTATGCCCGCACCTTTCCCCGCTGCCGGGGGAACCTGCTGTTCACCGGCGCGCCGGGGCTGGGGAAGACGTTTCTTTCGGCCTGCGTTGCCCGGGAGGTCAGCGCCCGGGGCTTCTCCGTGGTCTACGACACGGCCGGCCACGTCTTCCAGCAGTTTGAGAGCGGGAAGTTCGGCCGGGAGAATCCCTTTGAGGAGGACCCGGACCGGGAAGTCAACCGGTATCTCAACTGCGATCTGCTGATTATGGACGACGTGGGCACGGAGATGCTCACCAGCTTCGTCCAGTCCGCCTTTTACCGGATCGTCAACGACCGCCTGGTGAACCGGCGGAAAACGGTACTATCCACCAACCTCCCCATGGAGGAGCTGGAACGCCGGTACGGAGAGGCCGCGTCCTCCCGGATACGGGGGGAATATCAGATGCTGCGGTTTTTCGGGGAGGATATCCGGGTCTTGAAGCGGGACCGCTGAGCCGCCGGGAAAGGGAGCGCCATGGAGATTACGCCTGTTGCTTATATCCGCTCGGATTTGAAGGAGAAATTCGGCATTCCCAGGCAGAGCGGGCTGGTGGAGGCCCTGCGGGCGGAGGTGGTCTTCGCGCCGGAGTACCGGGTCCCGGAGGCGGTGCGGGGATTGGAGGATTTTTCCCACATCTGGCTCATCTGGGAGTTTTCCCGGGCCCGGCGGGAGGGGTGGTCCCCTACCGTCCGGCCGCCCAGACTGGGGGGCAACCGGCGTTTGGGCGTCTTCGCCACCCGCGCACCCTTCCGGCCCAACGCCCTGGGCCTCTCCGCCGTGCGGCTTGAGGCCGTGGAGCCGGACACGCCCCGGGGGCCCGTCCTTCACGTCTCCGGCGCGGACCTTCTGGACGGCACGCCCATTTATGACATCAAACCGTATATCCCATACGCCGACGCCATTCCGGAAGCCTCCGGCGGCTTTACCGACCGGGTGGACCGGCTCCTGCTGGCGGTGGACTGTCCCCCAGACCTGCTGGAACGGGTCCCGCCTGAGAAGCGGGAGGCCCTGCTGGCCGTCCTGGCCCAGGACCCCCGGCCCTCCTATCAGGAGGACCCGGACAGGGTGTACGGCATGGCCTTCGCGGAATGGCAGGTCCGCTTCACCGCAGGCGGCGGAAGACTGCGTGTAGTGGATATCTCCAAATAAACGTCTCAAAAGTCACCGGAAATTTCCGGTGATTTTTTGTTTTTCCCTTGCGGCGGACAGGCCGGCATGGTACAATAGGTGTATCCTGGGATATTTTGGGCAATCTATAATGCAAAAGATATAAGGAGAAATGAATGGATATTTTTTCCGTAATTACACTTTGCGGCGGGCTGGCGTTTTTCCTCTTCGGTATGTCCACCATGTCCTCCAGCCTGGAGAAGCTGGCGGGCGGCCGTCTGGAGCAGCTGCTGAAACGAATGACGGACAACCGCTTCAAGAGCCTGCTGCTGGGGGCGGGCATCACCATCGCCATCCAGTCCTCCTCGGCCATGACGGTGATGCTGGTGGGCCTGGTGAACTCCGGCATCATGGAGCTGGGGCAGACCGTGGGGGTCATCATGGGCTCCAACGTGGGCACTACCCTGACGGCCTGGATCCTCTCCCTGTCCGGCATCGAAGGGGACAACGTCTGGCTGAAGCTGCTCAAGCCGGAGGTCTTCTCCCCGGTGGCGGCGCTGGCGGGCATCATCATGACCATGTCCGCCAAGAAGAGCCGGACCAAGGGGGCGGGGACCATCCTGGTGGGCTTCGCGGTGCTGATGACCGGCATGGAGATGATGAAGGACGCCATGAGCCCTCTGGCGGAGATGCCGGAGTTCGCCTCCATCCTCACCGCCTTTACCAATCCCTTCCTGGGGGTGATCGTGGGCGCGGTATTCACCGGCGTCATCCAGTCCTCCGCCGCCTCGGTGGGTATTCTGCAGGCCCTGTCCATCACCGGCGGCATCACCTACGGCATGGCCCTGCCCATCATCATGGGGCAGAACATCGGAACCTGTGTCACCGCCCTGCTCTCCAGCATCGGCGTCAACCGCAACGCCCGCCGTGTGTCGGTAATCCATATTTCCTTCAACCTCATCGGCACGGCGGTGTGTCTGGCGGCCTTCTACGGCAGCGACCTGCTCTTCCACTACGCTTTTATGGACCTCGCCATTGGCCCTGCGGGCATCGCCATGGTCCACAGCATCTTTAATATCGCTACCACCGTTCTGCTGCTGCCTTTCACCCGCCAGCTGGAGAAGCTGGCCTATCTGGTGGTCCGGGAGGACCAGGGGGAGAAGGAGAAATTTGCTTTCATCGACGAGCGCCTGCTGGCCACCCCCTCGGTAGCCATCGCAGAGTGCGCCGGCAAGACCGTGGACATGGCCCATCTGGCGGAGAAAACCATCCTGCGGGCCCTCGCCCTTCTGGAGAAATACGATGAGAAGACGGCCCAGGAGGTCATTCAAAACGAGGACCGGCTGGATCTCTACGAGGACCAGCTGGGCACCCTTCTGGTCCACCTCAGCGGCAGGGCTCTCTCCGACGAGGACAGCCGCAACATTTCCAAGCAGCTGCACACCATCGGGGACTTTGAGCGCATCGGCGACCATGCGGTCAACCTTCTGAAAACCGCCCAGGAGATTCATGAGAAGTCCATCAAATTCTCCCCGCCGGCTTCAGAGGAGCTTGCGGTCCTGCTGGGGGCTCTCAAGGAGATCCTCTCCCTCACCACCCGGGCCTACGCCCAGGGCGACCTGTCTATGGCCGCCAAGGTGGAGCCCCTGGAACAGGTCATCGACGGTCTGGTGTCGGATATCAAGTCCAATCACATCACCCGTCTGCAGAAGGGCCACTGCACCATTGAGATCGGCTTCGTCCTGGCGGATCTTCTCACCAACTGCGAGCGTGTCAGCGATCACTGTTCCAACATCGCCGTGGCGCAGATCGAAACCGCCCTGAACGCTTATCAGTCTCACGAATACCTGAACGCCCTGAAGAGCGGCAGCAACGCCGCTTTCCGCAGCGTCTTTGACGGCTACCTGGCCCAGTTTGCCGTAAAAAAGGAGCAGGTATAAGCGCCTGTATCCATAGGCGGGGATGCAGTCTGGAAAGCGCCTTGCCTCCTCCCGCGGGCAGAAAAAGCACGATTTGAAAATCGTGCTTTTTTTCTGCCTGGCCGCACGGACGGTTTTGACTGGCAATTCGAATCCATGCACTGTTGTCCTCTTCCTGACCGGACGCCGCCGGAGTCCACATTTTTCTCTTTTTTAGCATTGACAGACGGAGACAAACCTCGTATGATTTGGGAGAAGCACCCCAAATACCATCACCCGACAATATGGGAGGACCGTCTTATGAGTATTTCTTTTCACCAGGAGGAGCGGGCATTCCGTCTGGACACCCCTGGCTCCACCTATCTGATCGCCCTTGCAGACCAGCCCGGATTCCTGGGGCACATGTACTATGGCCGCAGGATCCCGGATACCGCCATGCGTCATCTGCTGCGGCTGGATCCGGCCGGACCGCCCTTCCAGGATAACGGCGATCAGCTGAACTTCCTGGGCGATCTGCCCACGGAATACCCCGGCTGCGGCCTGGGAGACTACCGGGAGAGCTGCCTGCGCGTGGAAACGGAGGAGGGCTTCCGGGCCTGCAATCTAACCTACCGCTCCCACGCCATCCACGCCGGCAAGCCGGCCCTGCCGGGCCTGCCCGCCACCCGGGGCGGACAGGAGGACTGCTCCACCCTGGAACTGGTCTGCGCAGACGAGGCGCTGGAGCTTGAGGTCCACCTGTACTACACCGCCTATGAGGAACTGGACGCCATCTGCCGCAGCGCCCGGATCGTCAACCGGGGAAGCCGTCCGGTGAAGCTCACCGCCGCCCTCTCCGCCTGTCTGGACATGGATAACCGGGACTTTGATCTCATCACCCTCCACGGCAGCTGGGCCTACGAGCGGATGATCCAGCGCCGGAGGCTGGGCTGGGGAACCCAGGGCGTATGCTCCCAGCAGGGCATCTCCTCCCACTCCGGGCAGCCCTTTCTGGCCCTTGCGGAGCATGACGCCAATCAGGAACACGGCCAGGTGTACGCCATGAATCTGGTCTACTCCGGCAACTTCCTGGCCCAGGCAGAGATGACCCAGCAGGAGTATCTCCGGGCGGTCATCGGCATCCACCCCGAGGGCTTCGGCTGGAAGCTGGACCCCGGCGGGAGCTTCCAGACCCCGGAGGCGGTGCTGGTGTACTCCGGTCACGGCCTGGAGGGCATGACCCACACCTTCCACGACCTGTACCGGAACCACCTCATCCGGGAGCCCTGGCGGAACCGCCCCCGGCCTTCCCTGGTGAACAACTGGGAAGCTACTTATTTCGATTTCGATACGGAGAAGCTGCTGGATATCGCCCGCACCGCCGCCGGACGGGGCATCGAGATGCTGGTGCTGGACGACGGCTGGTTTGGCTGCCGGGATACGGACGACAACAGCCTGGGCGACTGGGCTGTCAACGAGAAGAAGCTCCCCGGCGGCCTGAAATATCTGGCGGACCAGATCAACGCCCTGGGGATGAAGTTCGGCCTCTGGGTGGAGCCGGAGATGGTATCCCCCAACTCCGATCTCTACCGGGCCCATCCGGACTACGCCCTTCAGATCCCGGGCCGGAAGCCCATGGAGGCCCGGCACCAGCTGGTGCTGGACATCTCCCGCCCTGAGGTCCGGGACTGCGTATATGCCCAGCTGAAGGCGGCGCTGTCCTCCGCCAACATCGAATATGTGAAGTGGGACATGAACCGCTCCCTCACCGACGTGGCCAGCTTCTGTCTGGAGGCGGACCGCCAGGGAGAGCTGTTCCACCGCTACGTCCTGGGGGTCTATGAACTCCAGGAGCGCCTCCTGGCGGATTTCCCCGGGCTGCTGCTGGAAAACTGCTGCAGCGGCGGCGGGCGGTTCGACCCGGGCATGCTGTACTACAGCCCCCAGATCTGGACCTCTGACAACACCGACGCCGTTGACCGCCTGCGCATCCAAGAGGGCACGGCCCTCATCTATCCCCTGTCCTCCATGGGGGCCCACGTGGCCGCCTGCCCCAGCCACACCAATGGCCGGGTGACGCCCTTCGCAACCCGGGGGCTGGTGTCCCTGCCGGGCTGCTTCGGCTATGAGCTGGACCTCACCAAGCTGACGGAAGAGGAGCTGGCCATGATCCCCGGCCAGCTGGAGAACTACCGGAAATACGGCCCCGTGTTCCATGGCGGCGACTACTACCGTCTGGCCTCCTACGGCGAGAACGGGGAGTATGACGCCCTGATGTCCGTCAGCAAGGACAAGCGGACCGCCGTGCTGGACTACGTCCACGTCATGAGCCGCCAGCGGCGGCGGAGCGTGCTGCTGCCGTTGCGGGGACTGGATGAGGAGACCCTCTACCGCTCCAGCGAGACCGGCGAGGTCCGCTCCGGCGCGGGATGGATGTACGGCGGGATGGTCATGCCCTGCATGACCGGAGACTCTACCGGAAAACTGATCGTTTTGGAGGCAGTATGAAAGAATTTAACTACGAACTGACCAAGTCCCCGGAGTTCTTTCAGGACCACCGGGAACCGCCCCACTCCGACCATCTTTACACCCTGGCGGACGGCTCTCCCGCCCGCTTCTCCCTCAACGGGGACTGGTATTTCCACTACGCGGAGAACTTTGCCGGGACCGTCCCCGGCTTCTTCGCCGCCGGTGTGGACTGCCGGGGCTGGGACACCCTCCCCGTCCCCTCCCACCCCCAGCTCCACGGCTACGGACATCCCCAGTATGTAAACGTCCAATACCCCTGGGACGGCTGTGAGGACGTGAAGCCGGGACAGGTACCGGAGAAATTCAACCCGGTATCAAGTTATGTAAAGTATTTTACCCTGCCGGAGCATATGGCAGGAATGCGGATTTTTATCTCCTTCCAGGGCGCGGAGAGCGGCCTGGCCGTGTGGTGCAACGGGCACTACGCGGGCTACGGTGAGGACGGCTTCACCCCCTCGGAGTTTGAGCTGACGGAGTACCTGGTTCCCGGCGAGAACAAGCTGGCCGCCCAGGTGTTCCAGTACACCAACGCCAGCTGGATGGAGGATCAGGACTTCTTCCGTTTCTCCGGCATCTTCCGGGAGGTATTCCTGTACGCCGTTCCGGCGGTCCACGTGCGGGACATGAAGATCACCACCCCCCTCGCCGATGGCTTTGCCTCCGGCGAAGTCCGGGTAGCGCTGGAGGCCTCCGGCGAGGGCCAGGCGGCTCTGCGCCTGTACGATGGAGAGACGCAGATCGCGGGCTCCAGCATCTCCCTGCCTACGGAAAGCGAGGCGGTCCTGCCCGTGGACCATCCCCGGCTCTGGAGCGCGGAAAAGCCCTTTTTGTACCGGCTGTCCATCGAGGTGTTCGATGCCTCCGGCGCACTGACGGAGACCGTCCGGGAGACGGTGGGCCTGCGCCGGTTTGAGATCAGGGACGGCCTGATGCTGCTCAACGGCAGGCGCATCCGCTTCCAGGGGGTAAACCGCCACGAATTTTCCTC
>OFGC01001832.1_pt1 | contig 12615 bp, 10 predicted proteins | sample 1521691 | NCBI WGS metagenome assembly OFGC01 (sample SAMEA3504121, study PRJEB24116) | mouse gut metagenome | biome: mouse gut; feature: mouse-associated habitat; material: faeces | place: Denmark | collected 2011
CCGTAACATGGGAAGGCAGCAACGTAACAGAAGTAACAAATAATGAAAATATCGATGGCGTAACATTCAAAGTAAATGACAATATTTCATTTACCGTAGACAAGGGAACAGCATCGGATGATTGTATATTCCGTAAAAACTCCACTTATCCGGGATTAATTGTTTTGAGAGCCCATAGCACACTCACACTAAAAGCAGAGAACGCCTCGATAACAAGCGTCAAATTTGGCATTAACACCACAATTGGCACAAGCACTTCTCCAAATTGGATAATGACAGCTGATGGAAATCAGTATAATGCAACCAATGACACATGGACAGGCGACAGTTCCGAAATAGTTTTTACAGTAGGAAAGGTGACTCAAATTCTCAGTATGGAGATTGCATATTCTGTTGACGAAGGCGGCGAGACTCCGGATCCCACACCCGATGAATTCAAGACTGCCGAGTTGTTCTTCAACGAAAGCCAGGTTGCATCCGGTACTGACGCTCAGAATGTAAAACTTTCTAATAATGGTGTCGAAATAGATTTCACATCAAATTCCGACAATGCCCAGGTTGACAAATCCAATGGCTTCTTTGGCACTTCCGAGTCTTACGAGACCTTACAATATCGGTATCGTGCAGGTGGGAAATCATCAAATGGTATAAACTCTACAAACAAGGGCGTGATCACACTCCCTTGCGATGGCACTTTATACATATATGCTTTCAATAATCAAAGTGATGACCGAGATCTTCAGATTATTCAGAATGATATTACAGTTTTCAGCCATACCTACTCTGCCTCCGAGGCTGTAAACGCAGATAACAATGCCTCGCGCAAGGTATACCCCGTGTATTCCGCAGAGCTAAAGAAAGGCACTGCATATTTCCTTTGGCCAACAAACCAGCTGATGCTTTTCGGCTTCAAGTTTGAGCCGGAAAAATCAATCAGCACGGCGGAGGAGGAAATAGAAATTACCGACATCAAGGATATGCCTGCCTACGACCTGATGGGACGTCGCGTATCTGACAACTATAAGGGTATTGTAATCCAGGGTGGTAAGAAATTTATACGTAAATAAGCATATCAACAGCCCTTCTCATAAATGAGTAGTGTTTTATTGCAATAAAACATACCATTGGTAAGTTTTAGATAATGACACGTATATAATAAAAGGTGGCAGTCTGACAACAGACTGCTGCCCAATGATTCCACCAAATAGAATACTATAAACTACGATTATGGCAAAAATAGTGACACTTGGCGAGATTATGCTTCGTCTCTCGCCGGAAGGTAACAAGAGATTCGTTCAGGTTGACAGTTTTGACGCTATATGGGGCGGTGGTGAGGCCAATGTGGCTGTAAGCTGCGCCAACTATGGTCTGGAGGCATGCTTCGTCAGCAAGCTCCCCAAGCACGAGATCGGTCAGGCTGCAGTAAATGCCCTTCGCCGATATGGCGTTGACACAAGCTTCATCGCCCGCGGAGGAGACCGTGTAGGTATTTATTATTGCGAGACAGGCGCCTCTATGCGTCCATCCAAGGTTATTTACGACCGTGCCCATTCATCTATCGCTGAGGCAGATCCTGCTGATTTCGATTTCGATGAGATCATGAAAGGCGCATCTTGGTTCCACTGGAGCGGAATCACTCCCGCCATTTCCGACAAAGCTGCTGAGCTTACAAAACTCGCATGCGAGGCTGCTAAAAGACATGGCGTAACAGTATCCGTCGACCTCAATTTCCGCAAAAAACTTTGGACCAAAGAGAAAGCCCAGAGCATCATGCGTCCGTTGATGCAATATGTAGACGTATGCATCGGTAACGAAGAGGATGCAGAGCTTTGTCTCGGATTCAAGCCGGATGCTGACGTTGAGGCTGGTGAGACTGGTGCTGAGGGATATAAAGGTATCTTCCGCGCAATGGCAAAGGAATTCGGTTTCCGCTACGTGGCTTCTACTCTGCGTGAATCATTCTCTGCCACTCACAACGGCTGGAAAGCCATGATATTCGACGGCAAGGAATTTTATGAGTCAAAACGCTACGACATCAATCCGATCGTAGACCGTGTAGGCGGTGGCGATTCTTTCTCCGGAGGTCTCATCTACGGACTTCTTACAAAACCGACCCAGGGCGAGGCTCTTGAGTTTGCTGTTGCTGCTTCTGCACTCAAGCAGACAATCAACGGGGATTTCAACCTCGTATCCGTAGAAGAGGTAGAGGCCCTCGCCGGTGGTTCTGCAAACGGACGTGTTCAACGATAATCACATGGATCAGTTTAAGGAAGTATCACAAAATTACACTCTTCCCGAAGCCATACGTGAAGCGCAGAGATGCCTCGGATGCAAGGTGCCGGGATGCAAGAAGGGTTGTCCGATAGCCAATGACATCCCGGATTGGATCTCACAGCTTGCTAAGGGCAACTTCGGCAATGCCATAGAGATAATCCGCAGCCGGAGCAATCTTCCGGCAGTCTGCGGGCGCGTCTGCGCTCATGAGCGTCAATGCGAGGGGAACTGCGCCTTGGCAAAAACAGGGAAGCATATAAATATTGGTAAACTCGAACGCTTCGTAGCCGATTTCGACAGCGAGGCAGGTCTCGACCACGATAAGATTCCGGAGAAAACAAAAGGTAAAGTTGCCATAATAGGCAGCGGTCCCGCCGGACTCACCATTGCCGGAGATCTTGCCCGCAAGGGATTCAAGGTAGAGATCTTCGAGATGGAGAAGGAGGCGGGCGGAGTGCTGCTTTACGGAATACCGGAATATCGTCTTCCGAAGGAGGTTGTGCGCCGTGAGATACGCCGTATCGAGGCACTTGGTGTCAATTTCAATCTCGGAGTCACAATCGGTGTTGACCTCACCGTAGATGACCTCTTCGACCGAGGTTTCGATGCAATCTTCATCGGCACCGGTGCAGGACTCCCCCGCAAACTGCCGATTGAGGGAACAGAGCATCCGGGATTCCTTCAGGCTCTGCCATTCCTGAGACGCGTTCAGCTTTACAACTCCGGACACATCGACCGTTCTGAGGTAACTGTCGGCAATGGCGATAGGGTGTTTGTAATCGGTGGTGGAAACACAGCCATGGACTGCGCCCGAACCGCCGTGAGAATGGGCAGCAAGGAAGTGACAGTGGTTTACCGTCGCACCATCAACGAGATGCGCGCACTCCGTTCCGAATATGAGGAAGCTCTTGAAGAGGGTATCAAATTCATGTGGAATTCCAATGTCGTGAAGATCAACGGCGGCGAGGGAAACGACCTCTCATCTCTGATCATCGAGACAGAGGGTGTGGAGAAAGAGTATCCTGCCGAGCATCTTATCGGTGCTGTGGGTAGTGCTCCGGCCGCCCGCATTGTATCAACAACAAAAGGAATTGACGTTGATGGCAAAGGGTATGTGCTTATCCGCGAGAATCCTTACGGCATGACAACCCGCGTAGGAGTGTTTGCCGGAGGTGATGTAACCGCACAGCCTGCCACAGTGGTTCACGCGATGCGTGATGCCAAGAAAGTGGCTGAGGCTATCGAACAATATGTGACAGCTGTAAAACTGATGCAGTCAATTTCCAATTAACCGGTTGATTCCACCGGAATTGGCAACCATAAGAGGGTGGTCATCGGAATGGTCCGTTATAACAAGCGTGCCTTCGCCGAAGACCACCCCCATTTTTTTCACGCTTTCAAGCTTTACTGTGCCCTTGTTCTCCTCATAACCCTGGCGCGTTGCTGTGTATTCGGGAATATTCATTTTAGCAGCAAAGGCTCTGACATAAATCTCCGGAGCCGCTGTGGCAAGTATCTTTCTTTCCGCTCCAGCAACCATCTCCATCACTTCCGGATTTACATACCCGGTAAGGGATTCGGCAAATTCATCTATATCAGCATCCGACAATTGGCTTTGCGCTATTGCCACAATCCTTTCCTTTGCCTGATGATGGCTTATCTGACGGAGTTTGCGCTGAAACACAATTCCGATGATCTCCGGTCTCCTGGATGGGATACGGCGAAACAGGAATTTTACAAACTCGGTAAAAGAGTTGCATCTTACCAACGTACCGTCAAGATCTATTACAGCAGTCTTTATTCTCATAGCTGGCTTCTGGAATTAGCGGCGGTCTTCCGACCATGGGAAGCGCATAAGCGTCCGGTCATGATAAAGATAATAATCAGGCATTACTATCGGTGATTTCCGTGTGACGGTAAGTGCTGCTGTCCTGATAACGTTGTTAGCAGAAATATCCCTAAGAGCATATGTGACATTACGCAAAGTCGCACCGCTGTCAACGGCATCATCCACTACCAGGACATTAAGTCCGCCCTCTTTGAGCACAGTAATGAGGGAGGAATCAACAACCGGTTTTTTGATTTCCGGATTCCGGAATCTATCGTGCAATTCCAAAGATAGAGATTCCACACATCTGAGAAATGAATTCATCCATGCCGGAAGTCTCTTTAGAACTGAGGATACTACACCTTTTTTAGCCGATGTTCCGCCTCGCTGGCATACCCCAGACCAGACATTTTCATTACTGAAACAATTCGCGACATACACACCTCCGCGGGCTATACCGATAACAATATCGGGGCGGAATCCTGATTTCAAAACCTTCTGCTCCAGAAGCATGCACGTTTCGCGAAAACGCCTGTCATCCAATGTCATCACCCTCATAAAGACCTCTGATTATTTTAACGTCACCTCCTCTACAAAAGGCCGGTAGAAACCCATTGTTCGGTCAATAAAGAGATTGCGCAGGGAATCAAGAAGCACCGGATTCTCACAGGCTATGTTATGCCGCTGCGCGGGATCTTTCGACAGATCAAACAATCCGTATTCCTCCAGATTGCCGAGCTCATTGCCGGTTAGATTGGTTTTAGGTCCGGCATAAGGGGGCATGAATGCGTAATTGCCTGCACGCAAACCGAGTTTTCCTTGATTTTCAATCACAATCTCTTTCCTTCCGTCATTTGACTCTCCCATAAACACAGGCATCATCCCCCGGCTGTCAAGTGAATCGGGAATATCGGCTCCGACAAGATTACCCAAAGACGTGAAAAGGTCCATCTGGCATACAAGTGCGTCAGATACGACCGGTGAGATTCTCCCTTTCCAATATATGCAGAGCGGAACGTGCGTACCGCCATCGAAAAGGCTGTATTTGCCACCACGCAAACCTCCGGCAGGTTGATGTCCTCGTTCTGCAGCAAGTTCCGCAGCACGGTCACGATAGCCGTCATTAAGCACGGGACCATTATCGCTGGTGAATATGATCATGGTATTGTCAAGAAGATCAAGACTGCGGAGTTCTGCTATCAGCTGACCTACACACCAGTCTGCCTCCATGATTGCGTCACCGCGGGGTCCCATGCCGGAAGCTCCTACAAATCTCTGGTTCGGCACCCTTGGCACGTGAGGTTCATGCAATCCATAATACAGAAAGAACGGACGATCCTTATTCTCGCGAATGAATTCCTTGGTCTTATTCACAAAATAATCCGCCATATCCTCATCAACCCATCGTGCTTTTTCGCCACCCTTCATATATCCGATGCGGGGAATACCATTGACAATTGCATTGTTATGTCCGTGCGCCCACTGAAGTTTCATCCATTCAGGATTTGACTCCGCCGATGGCTCACCGTCAAAGTTTTTCTCATAGTCTACATAAATAGGATCATCCTGCTCAAGACCTACTACACCGCCATTCTCCACAAAAACGGTAGGCACGCGGTCGTTGGTGGCAGCTATCAGGCATGAATAATCAAAACCTATCTCCTTTGCACCGGGGCGTATGGTGTCATTCCAGTTGACCTTCCCGCTTCCCATTCCGAGATGCCATTTGCCGATTGCGCCGGTAGTGTAACCTGCCTGCTGCATCATCTTCGGTAACGTCGGCTGATCCGGATTTATGACCAACGGAGCATCACCGGGCAGAATCTTTATATCATCGCGCCATGGATACATTCCCGTCAACAACGCGTAACGGCTTGGAGTGGATGTGGAAGAGGAGGCATAAGCATTTGTGAAGGCTACGCCTCCGTGTGCGAGGCTATCGATATTCGGTGTACTTATAGTTTTGCTACCATAAAAACTGATATCGCCATAGCCGAGGTCATCAGCTAAAACAACGATAATATTCGGTGGCCGTTCCTCTGTATTTTTCTGAGAACCGCAACCCACACACAACGGCAGCAACAAACCACCTATTCCATATACACTTTTATCCATAATCAAATACTTAATAACTAATCACCAACTCCCATTACCTACGACCACAACATATACGCTCCTCTGCCACCAAGCGCGGTATATTTATACAGCATTTTCAGAAGCCAACATCTACGTTTGGTAAGATTCGGATGATTGATAGCCTTTTCCAACAGAGGCGTTGCAAGATCCGGGCGCTTCTCGCGATGATAGTGAGCCGCAAGAATCGCACGGCGATAGTTGATCATATCAATAAGCCATGCACTATCCTTTCGTCCGGAATCAGCAACAGCTTTCTCCGCAGCATCAATGGCACGCTCCCACTCGCCCGCCTTGGAGTGAAAATTCTCACCGGTGATCGATTCCTTTTGAGGATAGATATCCACCAACACCTTGTCCACAGCAATCATAGCCGGATTTCCAAGCAACAGTCGGATTCCCACTTCCCAATCATTCCAGACAGGCAATGATTCATTCCAAGTGCCTATCTGTCTGAAATAATCTGTTCTTACCGCAAAATATTGCGTACTGAAAAGCGCATGATATATCTGATAGCGCCAATAATCCGAAACATTAAATTTCTTTTTTTGGACTTTTCCACCTCCAAGAATAAGTCTTGATCTCCAATGAACGATGTCAACCTTCCGCTCATTTGTAAACCCTTTCACTGCTTCCTTAACCAAATCCGGATGCATCACATCATCAGAATCGAAAAACAGAACAAACTCCGAATCCACGACACTCAATCCTCGATTTCTGGCACGCGCAGCTCCCGGATTTGGCTCACCAATGAGACTCACCTGCAAATCAGGTGTGGAATTCAGACGTATCCATTCCTCTACAACATCCCGTGTCCGGTCGGTAGATCCATTGTCCACAACCACAACCTTGAACGGTCTCCAACTCTGAGCCTTGACGCTGTCAAGACACCTCACTATCAACCGCTCCCTGTCCCGAACCGGAATCACTATGGAAATCTCACTATTATTCACGAATCTAAAATTGAAATCAATGGTTATTTGAGTTATTTCTTCAAAGTATCAGGTACCATACGGACCGAACTTTCAAGATATGGTCTTCTATTCACATACAACCCTACGCGTCTTCTTCCTATAGTATCAAAAGCCAGATCCGCTTCCGGGATAATCTTTAGCTCTCTTTCAGACATCCGAATATTTAAAATAGACGGTAGAATCACCTTGTCAACTATAAAACGGGCCGGAGTTGTCTTAGATTGTATCAGAATCCAGGCCTGAGGCGCGACTTGCCTGATCATATTTGTATCCCGTTCAAATTCAGGACTGGCCATCCATGCCGGACGAATAACGATATCCGGTTTTAACGGATATTCAGCCCTCGCCTCTTTCGTATAAACCCACCTGAAATGCAGAACCTCATCTTTATTGGCGATGAGGTCATTCTGACCAACATATATGATGCCATCTTCTGAATTCCTGTACTTTTCCCTCACACACTCACTAAAAGAGTTGAGGCGTTCCTGAGTTATAAATTTATCATATGCCATCCACATTCCAAGCAATGAAAGTCCCGTAACAACCACCGGAATACATCGAGATTTTCGCAATGACACCTCGACAAGAACAATAATTATCAGAAAAAAATACAACGGGATGGCAGGTCTGCCAAAATTATCAAGATAACAACATAAAACATATGAAACAAATGCCGCACAATACATTATTTTCAAGATGACATCCTTCCCTTGGCTAAGTTTAAAAACCCGCTTCGAATAATATTTTACAGCGAACAGGAATATAACCATAATATACACCGGCATCGATTCCGTCAAGAAATGCATAACCGAGAATTCATGGATATCTGCTGCCATTGACAGTCGCACAAAATTCCCGGGTGCCGATATCACAAGAAGCGCTCCTATTCCATATCCTATGCCTGCTGTGAATTGCGTCCGCGTAAGCTTGAATCTCTTTAGACATGCAAATGTCACAATGCCGGCTGACAGCGGTATTGAGAATCCTTCATGCATCTGTCCACAAAGCATACTGTAAATAAATATTAAAAACAATCTAAATTTATTTTCAGTCGTGGTGTTAAACAACAACAGCCATCCACATGTGGCTGCCGCCACCCAGACATAGTTAATCTGAAAAGGAGGATCCATAGGGAGCTGTCCGAACAAAAGCCATATACCTGTTGCCGCAAGCCAACAAAGACATCCCGACTGCTGTTTCTCCCTGCCACATATCCTGACAAGCAAAACAAGAAGAATTCCCCATACCAAAGCATTACATACCGCGAACGCCGTCTTTCCCCATAGAGCACAGAACAGCTGTACTATGAAATGGACAACAAACCGCCCGTTGGTCGTAAAATAGTGATCTGCCTGGGAAACCCACACATCCCCCAATGTCCGGACCGGAACAGATATGCTTTCATCAAACACCGGAGACATAAACTTATATGCCACCGCATCGTTTGTCCAATGAGTATGCAAGGAAAAAAACAATGCCAGTCCGGATACCAGTAATGCCGGACCGAGAATATTGAATTTAAAGATATCTCTCATAAGCCAGCTCTCTTAATTCTTATTCCCATTCTCATATAGTACAAAGGTTTCCGTAACCTTGGCAACATTGAATCCGCGCTTCTCGAGCGATTCAAGCGTATGCTCGTACAAAGAAGTATCCTCAACTTAGGGAACAAACACATAATCAAATGAATCAAGGTCTTTCACATAATCGGCTATGTCTTTTCCCGGAATATGAAACAGCTGGATTGAAAATGCAGGTTCTGTTTCATACAACAGTGACAGTGTCTGATGATACGCTCCCCAGAATGTGAATCTCTTACCCTGTGACTTCATATTTCTCACCTCCACTTCAACCTCTTCAATAAGCGGGTTCAGAGCCTTATCCATCGGCAAGCCGGCATATACGGGAGGTACATTCTCAACCCATACGAAATCCTTTCTTATAGCGTATGATTTATATAAGAACATACCTGTCATCATAATTATTGACATCCAGAACCATCTGAAATATCCATTTCTATAAACTTTTGACAGTAATGGATATGTCTCCGCAATCGCCAGGGGAAAAAGAAATGAGGTATGCCATCTTTCCGGGAAAGAGTCTGAACCAAATCCCATCATCAGCAGCATGATAAGAATTACGCCTGAGCACAAGCGCAGATAATGAATCTCGACACAACAATCTTTCCTTCCGCCAAATACCAGAAATGGGAAAATAAAGGATGGAATCAATACATATGGAAATCCAAGACCATACACACCTGTGGAATAATCAAACAGTAATGCTATCATCCTCAGAACGCACCATCCCGCTATCACACAAGTCACAGCGCTTAAAATAAAAGATACCGATTTTTTCTTTCCACGCCGTGTAACAGAGGCAAGATAATAGCATATAAAACCGGCACTCCAAGACAAGAATATCGGTGGGAACAATAATTTAAATCTCCATATGTAATTACCTATCGCATCAAGGTTGTGACCGGTAATAATATTATCCGGATTAAAGGCAGTCACCATTCCTTGTATTGATCCGCAGATCAATAACAACATGACACCAATGGTCAGCATCAAAGAAAGCAGCAACAACGCAACATCAATCCATCCTGACCATGTCCGTTTGCCCTTATTCACCAATAGAGCCACCGCAATATCAAGCATCAATATTGGAATCATAGTGACTCTCGCCAATATAACAAAACCAGTGAACACACCTATTCCAACCGCTTTCATCCGTGAAGGCTTATGCGCGTAGACAAGAAGGGATACCGTCAGAATAGATTCAAAGGGATATGCGGCAGTGTTCCAGTCGTAAAATCCAAAACCTCCTAATATCGCGATAAAAGTCGACAAAAAAAACACCGTGGCAACCAGTGCCACATTTCGGATCTTTCCATACAGATATATCGCCGGGACTCCTATTGCGACAAGATATGCAAAACGCGATAATGTCCTGAGCGAAAGCAATGAGAACCCGAAGGCATCACACCACAAATGACCTATATAAAATGTAAGGAATCCTAAGGGACAGTTTTTATAATCCCTTACACATAACGACATATAAAACTCATCTCCTATATAACAGATATAATGTCTGCCGGAGAAAAGAATCACCACCCCCAACGGAATACACAATAGATAAAGGTATTTACCCCACGTCCTCTCCATCATCCAATCCATTATAGCTATCTACAATATAAGGGGGCCTTCCTTTTGTCTCATTGAAAATCCTGCCCACATACTCTCCGATGATACCCAGCGCGAGGAGCTGCATGCCTCCCAGAAACAAAATCACGCATATCAGGGTGGGGAATCCTGTCACTACCTCTCCGAAAACCAGCGTCTTGACAAACATAAAGATAAGATATGCAAAAGCAAGCAGTGATACAATAATCCCCGCTACAGTTGAAATTCTCAACGGCGCGGTGGTGTAACTCGTGATTCCTTCGATCGCGAGATTCACAAGCTTGGACATCTTATAATTCGACCTGCCGTTCTCTCGGCTGCCACGGTCAAACGTCACCTCCTTCTTATTAAATCCTATCCAACAGTACAGACCTTTCATATACCGCTGTGTCTCCCTCATCTGTGTCAACGCACGGATAGCCCGGCGGTCAAGAAGTCTGAAATCACCTACATTCGGAAGTATATCAATATCGCTCATTCTGTTTAGCATACGATAGAATGACATGGAAAGCACCTTACGTATCCGGCTCTCCTCCCCTCTACTCAACCTTTTACCATAAACATCGTCGTAGCCTTTTTCCCACCAGTATATCATCTCCGGAATCACATCAATAGGATCCTGCAAATCTGCATCCATTATTATAGCTGCATCCCCTCGGGCATAATCCATACCGGCAAGCATCGCATTCTCTTTACCGAAATTGCGCGACAAGCTGACTACCGACACCCGACTGTCCCGTTGCCTGATTTCATTCAGGATATCTATTGTTCTGTCTTTGCTCCCATCATTAACAAACAAAAATTCCAATCCATATTCATTCATGTTTATACATGAGTTCACGGACACACCGCCGTCATCTGCAACAATCTCATAGCTATTCCTGGAGAACCCATTCAACTCATCATAAAGTTTATGTAGATTCCCCTCCTCGTTATAACATGGAATTATCAATGTAAGATTCTTCATAATATGTCATTTATTCAGACTAACCATTAAAATAATCGATTCCCTATGTTTCTCTGTATCCACATTGCGAAGAGCCTATCCGTGACTCTATACACCTTATCCTCTACCGTGAGTAAACCTTTCTCAGTCAAGATGCGTGCAGCCGATTGGACAGAGCTTGCTGACTGAAGCGAGTTCTCCCTTATAAAATCTACCGATGTGATCTTTTCCGCAGATCCATTAAGAGCCACTGCATACAGCAATTCTTTCTGTTTCAATGGTATGTTTGAAAGGATCTCGCGATATAAAGTATCCTGCATGCCTATCATACCGCCTATCGCGTTATCCACCTCTTCATTATCACTTGTCTCACCTGGTAGCGTCTGCGCAAAAACCTCATTGAACGTTTTCTGCATGTAGAATGTATGTCCCTCAAACAGATCATACACATTCTCTATCGCATCCTCAGATATATTCCTGTCAAATTCAATGAAGTTGCCCTTTACAAAATCCACATACACATCCTTAGGAATTGGATGGAGTTCAAGGATATCCGCACTCTGATAGAACGGACTGGAGGAATCAAGAAACATACGCTGCATCATATGACGCTCACTGCCGGCAAAAATAAAGTTTCCATTGCTACATCTCTGGATATGCGAACGTAACAATGACTCCACATTCTTTTCAGGATACTTCCCGATTTGCTGGAATTCATCTATGGCAACTACACACCTTTGAGATGCACCTTCAAGATAATTGAATATCTCTTCAAGTGTAATTTCCGGTTTTGATATATCACCAAGCTCAATGTTGAATGTCGGACTCCCCGTCATCGGATCAAAACCAAAATAAGAACGAAGGCTTTTTAATGCCGTGACAAAAGACTGGAGATAGCGCGATCCTCTTGGAGCTATGGATTCGAAAACCGACCTTCCCAGTGTATACGTAAATTCCTTTAAGCTTGAAGTCTGTAAGATATCTATAAAAATTGATATATAGTCACACCTTATTTCATCACCCTCCAGACAATATAAGATGAGTCCGGTCTTACCCATCCTACGCGGTGATATAACCACAACATTATTGCCATTAAGAATCTTTCTCGTCAGCCAAAGCGATTCATCTTTACGGTCGCAAAAATACCGCCGGTCAATTTTTCCGGCAACGATAAAGGGATTTACGTACTTCATATTCAAAAGAACTGAATTTTATGCAAATATAATTATTCTTTTTGCATAATACAAATAAAATAATTTTTGGTTTTTAGTTCAT